>WNFR01002188.1_pt1 | contig 44773 bp, 33 predicted proteins | sample 5400221 | NCBI WGS metagenome assembly WNFR01 (sample SAMN13153357, study PRJNA577476) | soil metagenome | isolation source: 40 cm soil under Madrone tree | place: USA:California | collected 2016-06-14 | reverse complement strand
CGCCCGACCGCGATGCGCGCCTCGCCGTCGACGACGGCCGCCGCGGCACCATCGATGGTCACCGCCCGCACGACCTCGGCGCGGCCGCTCGGGTTCGTGACGACGATCTCGTACTCGCCGGCGTGCGGCACGCGGAGACGGACGGTGAAGCCCGGCCACGTGTCGGGAATGCGCGGCGCGACGACGAGCGTGTCGCCGCCGGCGATGCTGATGCCGAGAATGGTCTCGACCGCGATGCGGTACATCCACGCGGCCGACCCCGTGTACCACGTCCAGCCGCCGCGCCCGACGTGCGGCGCGACGCCGTAGACGTCGGCGGCGACGACGTAAGGCTCGACGCGGTAGGTCTCCAAACCTGCCGGCGTTGCGGCGTGCGTCGCCGGACACAGCATCTCGAGCAGGGCGGCGGCGTGGTCGCGGCGGCCGAGCTCGGCGAGCGCCTCGACGACCCAGAGCGCCGCGTGCGTGTACTGGCCGCCGTTCTCACGAATGCCGGGGACGTAGCCCTTGATGTAGCCGGGGTCGCGCGGGTCGCGATCGAAGGGTGGGGTGAGCAAGCGGATGAGACCATGCTCCTCGTCGACGAGCAGGCGCAGGACGGCGTCCATCGCGGCGCCCGCCCGCGCCCGCGAAACGGCACCGGAGATCACGGCCCACGCTTGCGCGAGCGCGTCGATCTTGCACTCCGCGTTCGCGGCGCTGCCGAGGACGGAGCCGTCGTCGTAGTAGGCGCGTCGGTACCAGGCGCCGTCCCACCCCGCGGTCTCGAGCGCGTCGCGCAGCCGTGCTTGGTGGGCGCGGTAGCGTTCGACGCGTGCGGCGTCGCCGCGAAGCTGGCAGAGCGGCGCGAAATCCTCGAGGACGCGGAAGAGGAAGAAGCCCATCCAGACGCTCTCACCGCGACCCTCGCGCCCGACGCGATTCATGCCGTCGTTCCAGTCGCCCGTGCCCATGAGCGGCAAACCGTGGGCGCCGGTCGCGAGCGAGCGGTCGAGCGCGCGGCAGCAATGCGCGTAGACGTCCGCGACCTCGTCGGCTTCTGTCGGCAGCAGATATGCGTCGTCCTCGCCGGGCGCGAGCGGTCGCGCCGTGACGAACCCGACGCGCTCGTCGAGGACGCCGGCATCGCCCGTGATCGCGACGTAGCGCGCCGTGATCCACGGCAGCCAGAGGAGGTCGTCCGAGAAATGGGTACGGATGCCGCGTCCGAGCGGCGGGTGCCACCAATGGAGCACGTCGCCTTCGACGAACTGATGCGCGGCATGGAGGAGGATCTGGGCGCGTGTCAGCTCCGGACGCGTCACGGCGAACGCCGCCGCGTCTTGCAGCTGATCGCGGAAGCCGAAGGCGCCGCCCGACTGGTAGAACGCCGACCGCCCCCAGAGGCGGCAGCTCAGGATCTGATATGGCAGCCACGCGTTCACCAGGTGATCGATCGCGGGCACCGGCGTCGCGACGTGGACGGCCGTGCGCAGCTCGGTCCAGAAGGCGCGCGCCTCGCGCTCGGCCTCGTTGATCGCGCCGGGGGCGCGATAGCGGGCGATCAGCGCGCGCGCCGCCGCCTCGTCGTCGGCTTCGCCGAGGAAGAATGCACACTCGACCGTCGCCTGCGGCGCGATCACGAGACTGATCTGCAGCGCGGCGCACGGATCGAGCGCAGGTCCCGTCCGTCCGTCGAGCGCGCCGCCGGTCGCGATCGCCCGCGGCGCGGCGGGCGAGCCGTGGCGTCCGAGGAACGTGGTGCGATCGGCGGTGAAGCGCGTCGTGGCGTCCGGCGGTGCGGCGGCCGCGGCGAAGACGACGGCATCCGCGAACTCGCCGTTGGAGCGATTGCGCGCGAAGAGCGCGTCCGATGCGCCGTCGAGCTCGGTGACGACGAAGCGGCGGCTCGTGCCCGGCAGGTCACCCAAGACGAGCCGATGGTACGCGAAGAGCGAGAGCGGGCGTGGCGTGTCGGCGAGGTTCGTGATCCGGACGCGGGTGATCTTCACGCGATCGGCGGGGCGCTGCGGCACGAACGTCGTGACCTCATGCGCGAGTGCGTACGCGCGACGCCGCCACACCGTGTACCCGAGCCCATGACGGACCTCGAACGCGGCGTCGCGCTCCGCCGCTGCGCCGCCGGCGGCGGCGTCGTGACCGGGCCCGCCGTCATTGCCAGTCCGAGCTTGTCGCGCGGACGCGGCCGCCGGCACTGCCGGAGCCTGCGGCGACGCCGCTGTCGGCGCCGGGCCGGGAAGCGGCGACCAGAACGCGCCGCTCTGGTCGTCGCGGACGTACAGCGCCTCGCCGTGCGGGTCCGAGACGGGATCGTTGTACCACGGCGTGAGGCGATTCTCGCGGCTGTTGCGACTCCACGTGCACGCGGCGCCGCTCTCGCTCACGAGAAACCCGAACGTCTCGTTGGCGACGACGTTCACCCACGGGAGCGGCGGCCGCGCGACGGCGCCGCCGTCGCCGTCGAGCGTCAGGACGTACTCGCTGCCGTCGGGAGCGAAGGCGCCGCTGACGTCGGGACCCGATCGTCGACTCGCGGCCGCCGCGCTCGCCTGGGCATCGTCCGTGACGCGCGCGGCGGCGGTGGGGGCCGCGGGCGTCGCGCCGGTGCCGACGGCCGCCGGTTGCGTCGCGCCGCGCGTCCGCAGATCCGGGATCGTGTCGGTCACGACCAGGTGTGCGCAGGTGCTGACGAGGTCGCGCGCCGCCGCGTCGACCTCGGCGCCGCGACGTACGAGCGCGTGCACCGGCGCCGCCGCGGCGGCGAGCGCCTGCACGTCGGCTGAGATTCCGGCGTCGTCGCAGAGGACGAGGAGATCGACGGGCACCCCCTTCGCTTCCCAGTACCGGCACGCCGAAACGAGCTCCGACACGAGCGCGTGATCCTCGCGGCGCCGCGCCGTCGCGAGGACGAGAAGCGCATCGCCGCGGAGCCCGTACTCCGCGAGCAAGGCGGGGCTGCCGTGGGCGCGGCGGAGCACGTCGCTCGCGGCGCGCAGCCGCGGGTCGCCGTACAGCATGGCGCCGGCGAGCTCCTGCAAGCGCTCGCCGTCGTCCTCGCTGAGGGCGAGCGAGCGCAGCAACGTCCGTTCGCGCCCGGCGGCGGCGCGAAAGACGTCGCCGGCGACGTCCGCGGCCGCGCCGCTCGTCGATGGGACGTTCGCGGCCCCCTGCGCCGGCGCGTAGCGGGCGGCGAGGTCGCACGCTGCGGCGCGCGTCGGCGCCGCACCGAGCACGATCGTCATCGCCGCCGACGCGCCGGGCGCAAGGACGATATGGCGACGCATGCTGACGACGGGATCGAGGACACTGCCGAGACTTCCGGCGAGCGGCGCGTCGGTCGCGAGTGCCGCGGGGGACGCGAGCGTGCGGCCGCGCCCGACGAAGCGCGCGCGGTCGGTCTCCCATTCCGGTGCTCCCGGCCCGGCGCAGGCGTGCAGCAGCCATGGCCACTGCTCGCCCGCGCTCCGCGGCCGCCGGCGCGCCAGCAGCACCTCGCGTGCGGCGTCGTACTCGGTCTCGACGAAGAGCTTCGCAAACGCGGGATGCGCGGCGTACGCCGCGGCCTCGATGAGCGCCACCTCGCCGTATGTCGTGACGTCGATGCGCCGCGGACGATCGCCGCGATTCTCGAGCGTCAGCCGGCGCACCTCGACCGTGTCGTCGGGTGCGACGCAGACGTCGAGTCGCGTCGCGATGCCGCCGTCGACGCGCTCGAAATGCGCCACGCCGGGCTCGTACGACGCCTGGTACGCGCTCGCGGCCGCGCGGACGGGCTCGTGCCCCGCCGACCAGACGCGGCCGTCGTCGCGATCGCGTAGATAGAGGAAGAAGCCCTCGCCGTCCTCGGTGCGATCGGCGGACCACGGCGTGAGCGCGAGGCGGGCGACAGAAGCGGCGCCGCTGCCGGCGCCGGTCACGAGGAGCCCATACCGCCCGTCACCGAGGAGGCGCGCGTGCGGCGTCGGATCGTCGAGACACCCGAAGTCGGCCACGGCGTCCTCAGTACTCGATAACGACGTCCGCAGGAAACGCGTGCACGGCGACGCCCTCGGCGTCGAAGGAGGAGACCGGCTTGCCGTTCACGGTGACGCTCTTGATCGGCTGCGGCAACGGCGGCTGCACGACGATCGTCGTCGGCGGCACCGCGAGATCCCCGGCGAGCCGCACCCGTACCGTGTTCGGCGGCTCGGCGCGAATCGTGTAGCTGATGACGCCGTAGTGCGTCGGCAAGCGCTTCACGCCGGCGCCGGTGTCGCTCGCGACCCATTCCCACGGCAGGCCCGCGGCCAGGACCAGCGTGCGATCGTCCTCGCGCTCGTAGGCGAACATGCTGCGGAGCGAGTGCACGTAGCCGGCACCGACCCACGTGTGCGGCATGTCGCCGATGAAGCGCGGCAGGTTCGGATCGCGCCACACGATCTCCTGCCATTCGTTCCACTCGGGCGGCCGCTGGTCGGCGACCATGGCGGCGAAGACGTCGAGCGCGCGCTCGCGCTGCCCGAGTCGCACGAACACCTCGACGTTGCGGAGATCGTACGGCGAATAGGCCTCATCGAGCGTCGCGTCGTGGAAGTACTGCTGCATGTGCTCGTAGTAGCGGTCGAACGTGCGGGTGAGCGCGGGCTCGGGCAGGTGCGCGAGCTCGCCGGCGGCGGTGATCGCGATCGCCGTCGACGTCGGATCCAAGTCGCCGAGCTCGACCGACCCGGGGACGTAGTCGATGTGGTGCTTCGCCATCGTCCTGTCGATCGACGCATAGAGGTCGCGACGGAACTCGTCGCGCAGCGCGGCGATCGCGCTCGCGCGTTCCTCGTCGCCGATGATGGAGGCCAGCATGGCGCCGTCCTTCAGGCCGCGCAGCGCGAAGAAATCGTCCCAATAGGAGTGGACCGGGTGCGACGAGTAGCCTTCGTGGCTGATCGACTCCGGCAGGAGACCGTGGAAGCCGTCCTTCTCCGGACTCGTCTCCTCCGCGGCGAGGCTCTTCGCGCGCAAGTTGACGATCGAGTCGAGGGCGCGAGTCACGAACGGCCACATCTCCTGCGCGAACCCGACGTCGTGCGTGTAGCGGTAGTATTCGGCGACGGTATAGATGAACTCGCCGTCGCTGTCGTACTCGGCGACCGGATCGGCGCCGCGCTGGTCGACGCAACAGGGGATGCGTCCGTCCGGCAGCTGGTACTGTGCGAACCATTGCAGGAACTCGCGCGCCTCCTGGGTCGAGCCGGTCTCGAGCAGCGCCGTCGACGTGAGCGCGCCGTCGCGGATCCACGACCGCGCGTACGTGCGCGACCCGGGCTGCAGCGCGCGGCGGTCGCGGTTGATCAGCATGTAGGCGATCGTCGACTTCAGCGCGTCGACGAACTTCTCCTCGTTCTTCGGCACCTGGAACTCGACCCGTCCGAGGCGCGTCTTCCACTCGGCCATCGTGCGCTCGTACGTCTTCTCGAAGGCGCCGGGATCGAGCGCGGCGCTGTTCGGCGCGACGCCGTCGTGCATCGGCACCGCGACGTGCACCTCGACCGCACCGCCGGCCGGTACCGTGAGCGCATACTCCAGCGCTCCGGATGCGTACCCGAAGCCGTCGTCGACGCGGCCCTCGCCGGGCACGACGCCACGGCGGAGGAAGTTCGCGGTCAAGCTCTGCGCGAAGCTCGCGGCGCCGAACGCCGACGGCGGCGTGAGCGACACGACCGAGCGGCCGCCGTCGACGTGCACGGCACGGCCGTCGAACTCGAGCACGTGGATCGGCGCGACGCCGCCGAGGATGTTGAGCGACTGCCACGGCGGCAGCACCTGGAACGGGCGCACGGCGACGAAGAGGCGCACGTCCTGCGGCGTGTCGCCGGCGTTTTCGACGCGGTAGCGGACGTAGAGCGTCGAATCGCCGAGACCGCCCGACGCCCAGGCGGTAACGCGTAGCACCAGATGGTCGTGACGCCACACGACCGTCGGGATCGGCAGCGCATTCTGCGCCAGCTCCTGCGTGATCTCGGCGTCGCCCCATGTGATGAGCGCGCCGTTCGCATAGAGGAATGGCTCGATCGAGAACGCGCGCGTGTCGACCTCGATCATGCCTTCCTCGTTCACGAGCGCTTCGCTGATGTCGTCGATGGAGCCGACGACGGTCCAGTACGACTGCCGTCCGAGCAGGTACTTCGGAAACGTGCCCGGTGGCGCGTCGGTGGCGATCGCGGTGAAGAAGTCGTTCATCGATTCGGAGAACGATGGCGGTTTGACCGCGATCTCGCGGATGGCGTACCCGTCGCCGCCGCTGCTCTCCTCGAGCACCAGGCGCACGTAGCGCGCCTCGGCGTCCGGCATGTAGACGTAATCGCGACGCCCGGAGCCGGTGGTGTTCGAATAGGCGCCGATCCACGTCTTGAGGTCGTCCGACATCTCCACGCGGTACCGCGTCGCGTACGCGTCAGCGTCCCAATCGATGACGAGGCCGCCGAGCTCGCGATGTTTGTAGAGATCGAGGGTGAGCGACTGCGGGCCGTCGCCGGCGCTGTGCCAGCTCGTGTCCTGCTCGTCGTCGGCGGCGAATACGGGCTCGCGGCCCACGGCGCTGCTCGATGCCGTGACGCGCGGCCGCCAGCCGTCGCTCTCGAGCGGCTCGCGCTCCTCGATCCGCAAGTCGTCGAGCCAGACCGAGCCCGCGCCGCCGCTCCCCGCCGTGATCGCGATCTCGATCGCGCCGATCTCGCGCGGCCAGCCGCCACCGAGCGGTCCCCACGCGAAGCGCAGGCGCGCGCGCTTGATGACGATCTGCTGCCAATCGGCGGGGAACGCGAAGTCGCGGCGCCGGCTCCACCAGACGTTCTTCGCGGTCGGATCGAGCAGCTTGAACTCAAGCGTGTTGACCGGCGCGGCGCCGCGGATGTCGAACTTGAAGGCGTAATTCTCCGGCAGCGGCAGTGCGAAGTTCTTGTGGACGATCACGTAGCCACCGCCGCCGTGGAAATCGAAATCGAGACGCAGCGCGCCGCCGGTGTGCCCGGCGTCGCGCGCCAGCGTCGCGCTGACGCCTTGCGACGCTTCCGCGCTCCAGCCGCTCAGATCATCGAACTGATCGAGAACCTGGTCGGCGCGCGCGCGACCGGGCAGGCTCAGGACGAGCGTGAGGACGACGACGCCGAGCGCCCGATTCATTCCTCACGTGCGTGCGCCGGCGTCATTCCTTGACGCTCCCGCTCACGATCCCCTCGATGTAGTAGCGCTGCAACGCCAGGAACATCACGATTATCGGTAGCACGGTGAGGACCGCGCCGGCCATCATCAATTCGACGTCTTGTACGTGCTCGCCCGCGAGATTCGCGAGCGCGACCGGCAACGTCTGGCGATCCTCGCCGGTGAGCACGATGAGCGGCCACAGGAAATCGTTCCACGTGCCCATGAACGTGAAGATCGCGAGTGTGACGAGCACCGGCGTGCAAAACGGGACGACGATCGACCCGAAGATGCGCAGCTCGCTGGCACCATCGATACGCGCTGCGTCGAGGAGGCTCTGCGGGATCGACAGCGCGTACTGCCGCACGAGAAAGATGCCGAAGATGCTCGCCATGCCGGGCACGATCACGCCCCAGTAGGTGTCGACGAGGCGCAGCTCGCGCATCATGAGGAAGAGCGGCAGCATCGCGACCTGCGCGGGGATCACCAGCGCGCCGAGGAGGAGTCGGAAGAGGCGATCGCGTCCGGCGAAGCGCAGCTTCGCGAACGCGTAGCCCGCGAGCGCGTTCACGACGAGCGAGATCGCGGTCACCGCCGTGGCGAGCACGGTGCTGTTCGCGAGCGCGCGCGCGACGTTCAGCCGCGTGAAGAGCGTGCGGTACTGATCGAGCGTGACGGTACGCGGCAGGAGCCGCGCCGACGCCGTGGCCTCGCCGGACGGCATGAGCGAGGCGGAGACCATCCACAAGAGCGGCAGCAGCGTCAGCACCGCGAGGACGACGAGCGCGGCGTAGAGGAGCGGTGTCGCGAGACGCACCCGGGCGCTGACGCCAGCTGGCGCACGGGCGTCCCGTCTCCCGCTCACGTCGCCACCTCCGCGCCGCTGCGACCACGCAAGCGCAACGTGACGAGCGTCAGCGCGAGGATGATCACGAAGAGCACGAACGCGACCGCCGCCGCGTAACCCATCGTCCACCAGCGGAAGCCGCGCAGATACATCAACAAGACGATGCTGAGCGTCGCGTGCGCCGGCCCGCCCTGCGTCATCACGTAGGGCTCGGCGAAGAGCTGGAAGTAGCCGATCATCGTGATCACGAGCACGAAGACGAAGGTCGGCGCCAGCATCGGCAGCGTGATCCAGCGGAACTGCGCTGCGGCGCCGGCGCCGTCGACGCGCGCCGCCTCGTAGACGCGCTCGGGGATGCTCTGCAGGCCGGCGATGAAGATCACCATGTTGAACCCGAAGTTCTTCCACACCGCCATCAGGATGATCGCCGGCATCGCGAACCGCGGATCGCCGAGCCAATCGACGGGACCGATGCCGACGACGGCGAGCGCGTGGTTCAGGAGCCCGAATCGCGGGTGGTAGATGTAGCGCCACACGACCGCGATGGCGACCAGGGTGGTGACGACGGGCAGAAAAAAGATCGTGCGAAAGAGCGCCTTCAGGCGCACCGCGCGCGCCGAGAGCAGCACCGCCGCCGCGAGTGAGAGCCCGATCGAGAGCGGCCCGGCGACGACGACGAACACGAACGTGTTGCGGAGCGCCACCCAGAAGAGCGGATCGCCGACGAGCCGGCGGTAGTTCTCGAGGCCCACCACGCGCAGGTTGGCGCGGCTCGCGACGGCGTAGATGTCGAAGTCGGTGAGGCTCAAGACGACCGACGCGACGACCGGCACGACGAAGAAGACGGCGATCAGCACCAGCGCCGGCGCGACGAACGCCCATCCTGGCTCGAGAGGCCGGGCACGCGCGGCGCGTGCCCGCGCGCGTCCGGCTGCCGCCGTCGCGTCAGCGCCCATCGCGGCCCGCCGCGCGCTCGAGGATCCAGCGGCGCTTCTCGAGGATCGCGTCGACGTCGCGATCGAGCGCCGCGAGGGCGTCGTCGAGCGACGCGCGGCCGCGAATCGCCGCCTCGACGTGCTCGCCGACGGCGCTTGCGATGCGCTCCCACTCCGGGATCTTCGGCGTCGACCGGACGTGCTGGAGCTGGATCGCGAACGCCTGCGCGCGCCGGTCGCCGCGCAAGAGCGGATCGTCCCACGCGTCGCTGCGCGCCGGGAGGTCGCCCGCGAGCCGATAGAGCGCGAGCTGCTGCGCCGGCTCGGCGAGATACTCGACGAAGCGCCATGCCGCGTCGGCGTGCGGCGACCGGCGCGCGAGCGCGAGGCTCGCGCCGCCGGCGAGCGACACGCTTGGGTGCGTCGCGTCGGGGCCGGGAAGCGGCGCCGTCGCCCACGCGTTCGCGAGCTCCGGCGGCAGGCGGCGCGCGAACTCGCCGAGGTTCCACGGCCCGGTGACGTAGAGCGCGAAGTAGCCCTGTGCGAAGTCTTGATAGACGTTCGCGACCTGCGCCGCGCCCGCGCGCGGCGCCAACTCGCGGTCGAAGAGGCCGAGGTAGAAGGCGAGGGCGTCGTGCACCGGCGCGCTCGCGAAGTTGCCCCAGCGGTCGCCGTCGCGCAGCAGCGTGGCGCCGCGCTGCAGGGCGAGGATCACCGGCAGCTGCCACTCGTCCATCGGCAAGAGGATGGCGTAGCGCCCGGCACCGGCGCGCGCCTTCACGTCCGCCAACGTCGCCAGCCAGTCGTCCCAGGTCGCCGGCGGCTCGGGATGGCCGGCGGCGCGCAGGAGATCGGCGCGATAGAAGAGGACGCGAGTGTCGACGTACCACGGGATCGCGTAGGTCGCGCCGTCGACGACGTTCGGATCGACGATGCCGGAGGGGTACGATGCGAGACGCACCGTCGCCGACGCGCCGATCCGCGCGTCGAGCGCCGCGACGGCGCCGAGCGCGACGAGCTCCGGCAGCCACGTGTTCCCGAGCTGCATCACGTCCGGCATCGCGTCGCCGACGTAGGCGGTGAGGAGCTTCTCGTGCGCCGCGCTCCACGGGATCTGCTGCACGCGGACGTGGACGCCGGGAGTGCGGCGCTCGAACGCGGGCACGAGCTCCGCGACCACCTCACCCTCGCGTCCCATCGCCCAGAGCTCGACGACGGTCTCGGCGTCGCCGCGACGCGCGCAGCCGGCGCCGACCGTGCCGGCGCCGCCGATCACGGCTGCTGCGAACGCCGCTCGCCACCGCCGTCCGCTCGTCCGCGATCGCCCCGTCCACTTGACCACCGCTCCTGCCTGTACCATTGAGTGCCGTCCTTCGGCGATGGGGTGCGTGCCCGACGAGCGGCCGGATGCCGTCTTGCTTCCGCGAGCCTGCCGAGCGGTGCGTGTGGCGCCCTCGCGGGGTGTCCTCGCGCTGCTGAGCATCGTCGCGATGCTCGTCGTGTCGCGCGGCGCGGCCGCGGCGCCCTTCGGGTTCGACGACGTCGCGGCGCGCGCCCGCCGCCTCGCGGAGAAGCAGTACGAGGCGCCGAAGGTGCAGGTGCCGGAGTGGCTCGGCAAGATCACCTACGATCAGTGGCGTGACATCCGCTTTCGGCCCGATCAGGCGCTCTGGCACGAGAAGGCACTGCCCTTCCGTGCGCAGTTCTTCCATCCCGGCCTCTACTACGACCACACGGTGAAGGTGAACGTCGTCGACGCCGGCACGGTACGCCGCCTCGACTTCTCGCCGAGCCTCTTCGACTACGGCCGCAACGACTTCGCGAGCAAGGTGCCGCAGGATCTCGGCTTCGCCGGCTTCCGCATCCACGCGCCGATCAAGACCAAAGACTACTTCGACGAGGTGATCGTCTTTCTCGGCGCCAGCTACTTTCGCGGCGTCGGCCGCGATCAGGTGTTCGGCATGTCGGCGCGTGGGCTCGCGATCGACACCGCGCTGCCGTCGGGCGAGGAGTTTCCCTACTTCAAGGAGTTCTGGCTGGCGACGCCGACGGCGAAAGCGAAGGACGTGACCGTGTACGCGCTGCTCGAAAGCGCGAGCCTGACCGGCGCGTACCGCTTCGTCATCCAGCCCGGCGAGGAGACCATCTTGCACGTCCAGGCGCGGCTCTACTTGCGCCGCCAGCCGCAGAAGATCGGCATCGCACCGCTCAACAGCATGTTCTTCCACGGCGAGAACACCGGCCGCCAATTCGACGACTTCCGTCCCGAGGTGCACGACTCCGACGGGCTCCTGATCGCGCAGGGCACCGGCGAATGGATGTGGCGCCCGCTCGACAACCCGCGCGCGCTGCAGGTCGACAAATTCCGCATGCCGGGTCTGCGCGGGTACGGGCTCGTGCAGCGCGATCGCGACTTCGCGAGCTACCAGGATCTCGAGACGCACCTCGAGCTGCGCCCGAGCGGGTGGGTGACGCCGCACGGCGATTGGGGCGCCGGCCACCTCGAGCTGGTCGAGATCCCGACCAAATCCGATACCAACGACAATGTCGCCGCGTACTGGGTTCCCGACGTCCAGCCGAAGGTCGGCGAGCCGTACGACTTCTCGTACACGCTGGCATGGTACGGCGACGATCCGTCGAAGCCGCCCGGCGGCCGCACCGTCGCGACGCGCCGCGACGGTGGCAACAAGGAGAACGCGCAGCGCTTCGTCGTCGACTTCGCGGGGAAGATGCTGGAGGCGATTCCCGCCGACCAAGTCGTGCGCGGCGACGTGACGATCGCGCCCGAAGAAGACGCCGCCGAGCTGCTCGATCAGCACGTCGTGAAGAACCCGGCGACCGGCGGCTGGCGGCTCACGTTCCAGGTGCGCCCGAAGCGCAAGACGCCGATCGAGCTGCGCGCGTTCCTCGACAAGGCGAGCGACACCCTCACCGAGACCTGGTCGTATGCGCTGATCCCGTAGCGCTGCGCGGACACCGTGGCGACGTCGCGCGCCGCGACCCCAGTGGACGACCGGTTGGCGCCCGTCTAGCGTAGAGGGTGCGTCCGCAGCGGAGGGAGCATGCCAGCACATCGCATAGCAGCGCTGATCACGATCCTCGTGACGGCTTCGGTGGCGGTTGCGCGGGCCCAGTCCGAGCCCGGAACGGTGACGCGGTCGGAGACGATATCCGGTATCGAAACGTTCGTTCCGCGCTGGGAGATCGCGCTCAACGGCCAGGTCGGCAGGCCGTTCGGGTTCGTGAAGGTCGGCGAGCTCGATCGGTCGGGAACGAAGCTCGGTCTCCACGGCGGCCTCGGCATCGACGCCTACGAGGTCGCGCAGCTCGCCGGCGCGTGGCACCTCACGGACCGCGACACGATCCGCGGCCGCTTCGAGCACACGTTCCTCTACGGAGAGACCGACCTCGACCACGACATCGCGTTCAACGGCGCGCTCATCGGCGGCGGCAACAATCTGCGCTCGCGGCCGATCTTCGCGCGCGGAACATTTCTCTTCGAGCACGCGTTCGTCCAGCATCCCGACGGCACGCTGCTCGCGGGTGGCGGCGGACTGACCTTCGTCTATCTGCACTGGAAGATGACGGGGAAGCTCGCGGCGGCGACGATCGGGCACGAGACCGGCGAGGACTTCTACGCGCAGGAGCTGCCGATCCCGCTCGTGTCGCTGCGCGGCGAGTACCCGCTGGCGCCGCGCGTGAAGCTCCTCGGCATGATCGACGGTGGTGCGCTCCCGAGCGTCGACAGCCTGCGGACCGAGGGCGGGACCGTGAAGCTCGCGCAGGCCCACGCCGACGTGTTCGCCGGCGTGCGCTACGAGATCACGGCGCGGCTCTTCGCCGACGGCGGCTACACCTACACGTACTTTTCGCAGCACGAGAAGAGCCACGAGGACGACAACAAGCTGCTCTTCATCGGCCACGGCTTCGGCTGCGGGATGACGTATCTCTTTTAGGCGGGAAGGAGCGCGAGCTGGCGGAGGATCGTCGCGGAATCGAAGTACACGCGTTCGCAGGCGATGCGGTCGGAGCCGTCCTCGAAGAGGAAGAGCGCGACCATCCGACAGATGAAGTCGCGGCCCGTCGCTGGGATGCCGCGCATCGATCCGCGGTGCGTGCCCATGAGCCCGAACTCGACGATCACGCCGGCATCGGCGCGGTGCATCGCGAGCACGCGATTGCGCTGATCGGGAAACGCCGCGCGCGACGCGGCGTAGTAGCCGCGGACGGCCTCGTCCCCGTCGAACACCTCACCGGTCGCGATCAGCTCGTAGCGCGGGTGCGCGAACGTCAGCGCCTGGGTTGCGTTCGAGTCCACCCGCGCGTCACCGGTCGTGAGAGGCGGCGAGGACCGCCTCACGGCCGAATAGGTCGAAGACCTGCTGAGCCGGCGAGGCGTTCCCCGCCGCCTCTCACGACCGCCGCGGCTCCCGCGTCATCTCGATCATCGTGCACCGGAAGCCGAGACGCTCGAAGAGGCGCTGCGCGTCGGTATTGCGCGCCGCGGTCCACAGCATCACGCGCGGTACGCCGCGGGCGACGAGCCACTCGGCGGCGGTCTCGAGGAGGCGCGTCCCGATGCCGACACCGCGCGCGCCCTCGTCGACGACGACGTCGTGGATGAACCCGGCAACGTCGCGGAGCTCCTTCCAGGAGCGCGGTTCGATTCCTGCGTACACGTAGCCGACCACGCGGCCGTCGCGCTCGGCGACCAACACCGCGACATCGTCGCCTTGCTGCGCGGCGAGAAAACGGCCGTAGCCCTCCTCCGAGTGCGGGCCGGGCGCGAGAAAGCGCCGCTCGTCGAACGCGTGATGCACGCGGATGAGCAGCGCGCCGAGCCGTCCGAGCGTCGGCAGGTCTCCGGGATCGGCGGGGCGGATGACGAGCGCCGCCGTGCCGGTCTGCCCGTCAGCGTCGCGCTCGTCCGCCATGCGCAGCGTCTACCAGCGATCTCGGGCGCAGGGAAATCTAACGCCGGCGCGGCCGACGACGCCGCAAGCGCCGCCGTGAATCGCGCGACGTCGTGTCAGATCGAGGCGCCTACGTGGACGTCCCCGCCACGGATGTGCGAAAAGGCATCCTCGAGGGGGGTCGCAATGGGACGTCAGGGGACGCTCGGGGTGTCGGCATGCGCAGGACGTGGCGGAGCGCGGTGGCTGGCGCTCGCGCTGGCGATATCGGTTGCCGCGTGCGGCGGAAGCAGCAGCAGCAACAGCAACACGGACCGCACGCTCGACGGCGTCACCTTCGGCAACGGCACGTTCGTCACCGTCGGCAAGGGCGGCCGCATCTTCAAATCGACCGACGGCAAGAAGTACGTCTCGGCGAAATCCAACGTCGAGGTGGCGCTGAACGGCGCCGCGTTCGGCGCCGGCGTGTTCGTCGTCGTCGGTGACGGCGGTACGATCCTCACGTCGGCGGATGGCATGACCTGGCAGACGGAGTCGACGCCGACCGGCATCTCGCTTCAGGGGGTCACGTTCGGGAACGGCCTCTTCGTCGCGGTCGGGTTCCTCGGCACGATCGTCACCTCTCCCGACGGCCACGCCTGGACGGCGCAGACGAGCGGCTCGACGACGGCGCTCCACAACGTCGCCGCGGGGGATGGACGGTTCGTCGCCGTCGGCGACGACGGAACGGTGCGGACGTCGACCGACGCGATGACGTGGTCCGCCGCGACGTCGAACACCTCCGATACGCTCTACGCGGTGGCGTTCGGCGACGGGGTCTTCGTGTTGGTCGGCGCGAACGGCACCGTCGGGCGCGCGACCGATCCGCAGGTTTGGGCGACGTCGCGCGAGCTCGTGACCACGCTCTCGGACATCGTCTTCACGGGCAATCAGTTCGTCGTCGTCGGCATCGGCGGCGCCGTCTTCACCTCGCCCAATGCCGGCACCTTTACCGGCCAGAACTCGCAGACCGATCTCGATCTACGCGCGATCACGTTCGGCAACGGCACGTTCGTCGCCGTCGGTCTGACCGGCATCGTGCGCACCTCCACGGACGCGGTGACCTGGGCGAAGTGACTCGTGAGCGGTGGCGCAGGCGGTGCCAGGGCAGTCACCGCCTCCGCGTCGCTACCGCCGCGCGACGCGCTCAGGCAGCGTCGCGCGAGTGTGTCTCCGGCTCGTCCTCCGCTCCGCTTTCGTCGGCGGTCCACTGCAGCAACGACGACCACGCGCGACCTTCACCGACGCCGATCGCGATGGCGACCGCGAGCAGCACGACGCCGACGCCGAGATAGACGAGACCCCACGCGACCCAGAACGACAGCGCCGCGCTCGCGTCGCGGACGGTCGTCGCGGCCGCGAATGCCGGCGACGCAAACGTGCTGCTCACGACCAGCAGCGCGAGCGCGATCCGAGTCGAGATGGTCTTGGTCGTCATGAGCTCTCCTCCACGATCCGGTTTGGGATGCGCGCGAGTGCCGACGGGAGAGGGAACCGGTGCGGGTTCGGACGGAGGCACGGGCCGCGCGTTTGTCATGACGCAATGCGCGTGCCCGGCGTCGCGGACGGTCAAGTCAGCGAACTCGCCGTTGATGGACCGTCAGAGAATTGGCCGCGCGTTCGCGATTGTCCGCAGAGCGGGAACGCCCTTCAGACGCGCACGGGCACGATCGGCGACGGCGTGCCGACGCTCGTCAGCCACAACTGATGCACGGCGCGCGTCGCGCCGACGTGCAAGAGCCGTCGTGACAAGGGCCGATCGGGGAAGTGCGTGCTGCTCACCTCCACCAGGATCACGTAATCGAACTCGAGCCCCTTCACCTGCTCGATCTCGGTCACCTCGACGCCGGGGGCGAACGTGAAGTCCTGATGCTCGACCCGGCGCAGGTGCGGTACCTCGCCGCGCTCGAGGCCGCCGTGGTAGAGCGCGCTCAGCTCCGGCGACGGCGTCAATACTGCGACGGACGCGAGCGGCTCGCTGGCGGCGAGATCAATGAGCGCGTCGGTCAAGAACGCCAGGCACGCGCCGTGATCGGTGAAGCGGAAGAGCTCGACCGCCGGGCCCGAGCGCACCGTGAGCGGCGGCCGCTCGTCGTCGCGGAGATCGCCCAAGACGGCGAGGGCGAACTCGGCGATCTGCCGCGAGCAGCGGTAGCTGACCTCGAGCGTCTCCACCTCGACCCCGGAGAGCCCGACGTCGTGAAAGAACGTGCTCCACGACGTGAAGCCGGCATCGGGGAGCACGTGCTGCTGCGTGTCGCCGGCGAGCGTGATGCTCTGGTGCGCGTCCAAGCAGCCGAGCAGGACCTGGACCTCGATCGCGGAGAAATCCTGCACCTCGTCCATCGCGACGTGACGGTAGCCCAACGCGCCGCCGCCCCGCGCCGGAATCGGCCCGACCCGCAGCTGCCAGGCGCGCAAGAGGAGCGCGTCGTCCTCCGCGTCGAGCTCGGGCTGCGCGTGGTGGTCGCCCTCGATCCAGGCGAGGATGCGCTCGTGCTGGTCGCGACACGCCGCCGCGGCGCGCTCCAGCTCCTCGCGTGTGAACGCGCCGGGCGCGACTTCGGCGAACACCGACTCGAGAAAGGCGACGTCGCGCAGCACGCTCGCCCAGTCGTCGATCGCCTGCGGCGCGGCGCTCGACCCCGGCACACGCTCCACCTGCCGTTGCAGCGCGACGAGCAGCGCCGGGTGGAGCTTCAAACGATGCACGACGGCCGGCGTCGCCTCGCGCACGATGCGTGGCAATGCGGGGTAGAGCCGCCGCGTCTGCTCCGCCGCCCACTCGTGGAACGTCCGCACCTGCACGTGCTCGACGCCGAGCGACGGCAGCACGTGGCTCACGTAGTCGCGCAAGGCCGGCGAGAAGACGACGACGAGCGTACGGTCGGAATCGATCGTCGCGTCCGCGTACGCGAGGTAGGCGATGCGGTGCAGCGCCACGGTCGTCTTGCCGGAGCCGGCGGTGCCGCGGATCACGACGAACCCCGACGACGGGCGCGTGATGAGCGCGAACTGCTCGGGATCGATGAGCCCGGCGATGTCGGGCAGGTGCTTGTCGGCGCGCTGCGAGGCGCCGTGCGGGTGCGTGCCGAGACGGCGGCTCGTGCCTTCGTCGGGGGCGTGGGCGCGGAGCGCGCTGCCTTCGCCGCCGGCGAGACGCGGCGGCTCGCGCGCGATTCGCCGCCAGCCATCGGCGGCGTCGACGTCCGGTACGAACGTCCCCTCCGGCGCCTCGATGCGGTGCAGCTGCCGGTCGCGGATCGCGACCGTGCGGCGGGCGGCGACCTCGCCCGTGCGCTCGCGGCCGGCGATCTCCTCCTCGTACGGCTCGCCCTGCCGGTAGCGATAGAAGATTTGCGAGATCGGCGCGTGCCGCCAATCGACGATCTGTACGCCGCCTTTCAGCCACGTCGCCTTGCCGAGGAGGACGTCGAACTCGCGCCCGTGCTCGCGCAGCCGCAGATGCGCGAAGTAGGGCGAGTGGCGGCTCACCTGCGGCATTTGCCGCGACGCGCGCAGCTGGTCGAGCAGTGCCGACTGGCGGTGCCACTGCTCGAGCAGCGCGGCGTGGTCCTCGGCTTTCTCGCCGCTCCGCAGCGCCTCGCGCAGGTGTTTCAGCTCCTCGACGACGGACGCTTCCGACGGCGGTCGCAGTGTCGGCGCCGCTTCCAGCGTGCGGGTGACGTCGTCGAGCAGGGCGAGCTCTTCGGCCACGATCGGCATGTGCGACATCCGGACATCCGGGACGAAGGGGCATGGTTGCAGGTCTCGACGGTGAAGGCGAGTGTGGTCGGCGCGCGGGTACTGGGCCGATTTGCGTCGCCATACTTCGTTGCTCGGTCGCTCCGCTGCTCGGCGTAGCGCTGCTACGCCTGCGCTGCTCACTTCCCTCGCGCCTCGTCTGGCTCGCAACTCGACCCAGTACCAGCCGTGCGTCGTCTGGCTCGCAACTTGCCCCAATCCCACCCGAGCAAACTGACCAATACCGGCGCGCGTTTCTCACTCCGTCGCGGGGGACGCGCACGCGTGCGGATGGACGGCGCGCGCGCCGCGCCGTATGCTCGCAGGCGTCATGCGACTCGAGCACGTTCAGTGGAGCGGGCCGAAGCCACCGAAGGAGCCCGACGCGCGCCGCACGCTGGAAGCGGAAGGATTCGACGTCGTGTGCTGGAGCGACCCGCCGGGGCGCGTGTACGCGCCGCACGTCCACGAGCGCGACGAGAGCCTGTGGATGATCGCCGGTGGGATGACGTTCGAGATCGACGGACGATCGTATCGGCTCGAAGCGGGCGACCGTCTGCAGCTGCCGCGCAGCACCATGCACGCGGCGCTGGCGCACGAAGACGGCGCGCGGTATCTGATCGGCGAGCGCTGAGCTCGCTTTCGTCGCGCGGGTTCCCCGAGCGGCGGCGCACCGCCGTCGGCGCTCGGCTACTCCGTCGTCGAGGCGAGCTCTTGCAGCGTCGCTTGGACAATCGCCGCCGTCGGAACGGCGAGCACGACGCCGACGACGCCGAGGAGCGCGCCGCCGATCAGCACCGCGATGATGATCGTCGCCGCGCTCAAGCCGACCTGGTGCCCCATGAGCTTCGGGACCAGGACGTTCACCTCGATGAGCTGCTGCAGGAGGTAGTAGACGGCGGTCGCGAGCGCGAGGTGCCACGACACCGTCGCGGCGATCGCGGTCGCGGTGAGACCGGCGACGAACGGGCCGACGTACGGGATGCACTCGCCGATGGCCGCGAGGATCGCGAGCACGTAGAAGTACGGTACGCCGAGCAGCATGAAGGCGATCCCGGCCGAGGCGCCGACCGCCGCGCCCAGCATCACTTGGCCGATGAGCCACGCGCTCACTTTCTCGGTCACGTGTTGCGCGATCGCGCGCGCCTGCTGCCGGCGCTCGCGCGCGAAGAGGTGGAGCCACCCTTCGACGAGCCCGTCCGCCTCGAGGAGGAAATAGAACGTCAAGATGAGCACGCTGACCACGCCGAAGGCGCCGCCGAGGAGACCGGCGACCGTGCCGACCACGGTGCCGAGCGCGTCCGACGGCGTCGGCAGCGCCTGGCTGATCTGGTCGAAGCGGACGCGCTCGAAGCCGTAGCTCCCCAGGAACTGCTGGGCGCGCTCGACGAGCTCGGGGGCGCGTGCGGCGAGGTCGCGCGTTTGCGCGACGAGCGGCGGCAGGACGAGCGCGGCGACGCCGGCGATCAGCGCCAGCACGATCGCGTACAGTACGAAGATCACCACCGAGCGCGGCACGCGCTGGCGGCCGAACACGCGCATCTCGCGGGCCTCGATCCAGCGCACGAGCGGGCTCAAACCGATCGCCAGCAGCGCGCAGACGTAGATGAGCAGCAGCACGTGGCGGACGACGAAGAGCGCCGCGACGATCATGACCGCGAGCGTGACGACGAGCACCGTCCAGACGACGAGCGTCCGCGGCGAGTCGGGCGGCCGCTCCTCGTGGCGTGGCGCGCGCGCGACCATCGGCATCGTCTCAGTCTGCCACGCGGCCGCGGCCGAGCCGAGTGGGGATCTGCGTCGCGAGGCGCGCGAGGAGGAGGGCCCCGATCACGACGGCGTAGACCGCCGGCTCGCGGAGGTCCTTCTTGACGCGCCAGATGAAGTGCAGCGCGCCGACGACGCCGGCCAGGTACGCCAGGCGATGCAGCCGCTTCCAGCGCGCGAAGCCGAGGCGGCGCACGGCGGCGTTCGTGGAGGTGAGCGCCAGCGGCACCAGCATCACGAACGTCGCCGCGCCGGCGAGGATGAACTTGCGCTCGACGACGTCGTCGACGATTGCGGAGAGGTCGAGTCCCTGATCGAGGACGGTGTACGTGAGCACGTGCAACGTCGCGTAGAACGCGGCGAGGAGCCCGAGCATCCGCCGCAGCCGGATCGGCCACGTCCAGCCGAAGAGGCTCTTCGCCGGCGTGCAGGTGAGCGACGCCGTCAGCAAGATCAGCGCGACGAGCCCGAGCTCGTTCAGCGCCTGCGCGATCGGATCGGCGCCGAGCTCGCCGCGCGCGGCGCGGAGCGCGATCGACACCAGCGGCGCGAGGGCGCCCGCGACGACGCCGGGCACGAGCCACGGGTGCGGGGACTTGCGGCGACGCGACGGTGCCGCGGCGGGGGCGGCAGCGACGAGCGGCGCACTGGCGTCATCGAGGCGCATCAGCCGCACCTTGCCACCATCAGAAGTAGGTCGCGAGGTCCATGCCGGCGTAGAGGTGCGCGACCTCGGCGCCGTAGCCGTTGAACGGGAGCGTCGGCCGGCGGTGCAGCTCGCCGATGCGGCGCTCGGTTGCCTGGCTCCAGCGCGGGTGATCGACGGCGGGGTTCACATTGGCGAAGAAGCCGTACTCGTTCGGCCCTGCCGCGCTCCACGTCGTCGTCGGCTGCCGTTCGACGAGACGGATCTCGACGATCGACTTGATGCCCTTGAAGCCGTACTTCCACGGCACGACGAGCCGGAGCGGCGCGCCGTTCTGCCCCGGCAGCGTCTTGCCGTACAGGCCGACGGCGAGCAGCGCGAGCGGGTGCATGGCCTCGTCGAGCCGCAGCCCCTCGACGTACGGCCAATCGAGGACGCGGCGGCGCTGCCCGGGCAGCTGCTCGGGATCGACGAGCGTCGTCAACTGCACGTACTTGGCGCGCGACGTCGGCTCGAGCCGCGCGAGGAAGTCGGCCAGCGGAAAGCCGACCCAGGGAATCACCATCGACCACGCCTCGACGCAGCGCATGCGGTAGATCCGCTCCTCGAGCGGGAACCAGCCGAGCAGCTCATCGATGTCGACGGTGCGCGGACGACGAACCTCGCCGGCGATCGTGACGGTCCACGGTCGCGGCCGGAGCGTGTGCGCGTTGGCCGCCGGATCTTCCTTGGCGGTGCCGAGCTCGTAGAAATTGTTGTAGCTCGTCACGTCGCGCTCCGCCGTCAACGCCTCGCCGCCCGCGTGCTCGGAGCGAGTAGCGATCGGCAACGGCGCGCGCGCCGCCGCCGCAGTCTGAGCGCGTTCGCGATCGGTCACCCGTCGGCCACGCACGAGGAATCGCAGCCCGCCGCCGACAGCCGTCGCCGTCGCCGCGAATAGTGCGGTGTTCCGAATGAAATCGCGGCGGCGAAGGTACAGCGTCTCCGACGTGATCTCCGACGCCGGCGGCTCGGTCCCGAGCTGTGATCGTCGCGATGGCATGATGCTCTCTCGACCGGCGCTGCCTGCCGGCGTCTGATGCGCGCCGGAGGATGGCAGCTCCCCTCAGATGCCGGCAATCAGCGCCGAGTTACGGATGATCACCTCCTCCATTTCCGCCGCCACCGTCCCGGCAACAAAGGATTGGCGGCACCGTGGCCGGTCCGTACGCTCGCCCGCACGTACGCGTCCGCCGATCGCGTCACCGACAATAGCGAGGAGGCGTTCCGAATGCAGGGACTGACGAGAGCCATCGCCGCGGTGCTGATCGCCGGATTGTACGTCGCAGCGGCCGCCGGCGCCGGCGCACAGACGTCGCCGGGACATTACCAGGAGTTCGGCGACGCCACCGGGTTCTTGAACATCGTCGGACCGGGACAGGACGGCGTCCTGAACGGGCCCGAGGCGATCGAGGCGCAGGCCGGGACGTATCCGCCGCACGTGAAAGACCAGCTCTCGATGTACGGCGACCTCGTCTACAACGCCCCTGGTCTGACGGAGGCGCACATCCTCGACTTCTTCAAGGACGCGTCATTCGGCGTCCCCGACGCCGACATCGACCGTACGTACTCGCCGACGACCGGCGTCACCGTGATCCGCGACAAGAGCTTCGGCGTGCCGCACATCTTCGGCGACACCCGCTACGCGACGATGTTCGCCGCCGGCTACACCGGTGGCGAGGACCGGCTCTTTCTCATGGACGTGCTGCGCCACCTCGGCCGCGCGCGGCTCTCGGAGTTCCTCGGCGCGTCGGACTCCGACATCGCCATGGACCAGGGCCAGCTCGCGATCGCGCCGTATCTCGAGTCGGATCTGACGGCGCAGATCGACGCTATCCGCAACTCCGGCCCGGAAGGCCAAGCTGGGTACGACGATCTCGTCGCGTACACCGACGGCGTGAACGAGTACATCTCCGAGGCGCTCGCCGACTCGACGAAGATGCCGGCCGAGTACCCGGCGCTGCAGCAAGTGCCGGCGCAGTGGAAGCTCGAGGACGTCGTCGCGGTCGCGTCGCTCGTCGGCGGCATCTTCGGCAAGGGCGGCGGCGGCGAGCTGCAGAACCTCTGCGGCTTGAAGGCAATGACCGCGGCGCTCGGCGGCGACGCCGTCGCGGCGCGCGCGATCTTCGACGACCTCCACTTCGCGAACGACATCGAGGCGCCGACGACGTCGCCGAACGCGGTGCCCTACATGCTGAACCTCGGCGCCGTCGATCCGGCGTCCCACCCCGACGTCGATTGCGCGAGCTTGCAGCCGGTGAGCGGCGGCACGGCGTCGCTGCAGGACCTCTTGGACGCGATCAGTGGCCGGACGCCACCGCTCCAGGTGCCGCACTCGACGAGCAACGCGCTCCTCGTCTCCGCCGATCACACGAAGAACGGGCGGCCGATCGCCGTCTTCGGACCGCAGACCGGCTACTTCATGCCGCAGCTCCTCGTCGAGAAGGACATCCACGGGCCGAACATCGACGCCCGCGGCGTCGCGTTCGCCGGCACCGACGTCTTCATCCAGCTCGGACGCGGGCGGAACTACGCCTGGTCGGCGACGTCGGCGAGCGCCGACAACGTCGACCAGTGGGTGCTGCAGCTCTGCGAGCCCGGCGGCGGACCGGCGACGGTCAACTCGCTCGGGTACGTGCACAACGGCACCTGCGTGCCGATCGAGCAGTTCCATCACGTGCAGATCGCGAAGCCGAGCGCCGGCGGCGTTCCCGGCGGACCGAACATCGTGCTCGATTGGACCGTGCAGCGGACGCCGGACTACGGCCCGATCCTCGCTCGCGGCACGCTCGTCGGCGGGACGCCGATCGCGATCGCGACCCTGCGCTCGACGTACCAGAACGAGCTCCGCTCCGCCCGCGGCTTCTTCGAGATCAACAACCCGAACTTCATGACCAACGGCTACGACACGTTCCGGCAAGCGATGGGCGGCGGCGTCGACTACACGTTCAACTGGTTCTACGTCGACGCGAAAGACATCGGGTACCAACACTCGTGCAAGTGCCCGCAGCGCGCGCAGGGCGTCGACCCCTACGTGCCGACCTGGGGCACGGGCCAGTGGGATTGGCAGGGCTTCATTCCGCTCTCGGCGCAGCCGAACGCGCTCAACCCTCCCGCCGGCTTCCTCACGTCGTGGAACAACAAGCAGGCGCCGCAGTTCAAATCGAACGACCGCCAGTTCTCGTACGGCCCGGTCTTCCGCAACCAGATGCTCGCCGTCCGCATCCAGTCGCGCATCGACGCCGGCAGCATCAATCGCACCGACCTCATCGACGCGATGGAAGACGCCGGCACCGTCGACCTGCGCGGTCAGGAGGACCTGCCGCTCTTGCTGCAGGTGCTCGGCGCGACGGCGCCGCCGAGCGCCGACCCGCGGGCGCAGGAGATGCGCGACCGGCTCGCCGCCTGGGTGACGACGTCGACGCATCGCCGCGACTTCGACCACGACGGCGAGTACGACGATCCGCAAGCGCCGGCGATCATCGACGCCTGGTGGACGCGCCTCGCGCACGCGATGTTCGACGCCGACTCCGGGAACGCGATCGACAACCTCGGGCTCGAGCTCGACGACGGCAACCGCCGCGGCCACGTCGGGTCGTCGTTCGACGACGCGTTCTACAGCCACGTCAACAAGGACCTCCGGCAGGTGCTCGGCATGAGCGTGCAGGACCCGTGGTCGCGCACGTACTGCGGCGGCGGTGTCCTCGCCGCGTGCCAGGCGGCACTCTGGAGCGCGATGTCGCAAGCGGCCGCCGATCTCGAGGCGGAATTCTCGAGCCCGAACGTCGCCGATTGGAAGCGCCAGATCGCCGACGAGGACATCCGTCACGTTGCCGTCGGCGTGACGAGCGTCCCCGCAATCGAGTGGGTCAATCGCCCGACCTTCCAGCAGGTGGTGCAGATCGCGAAGGGCGCCTGCGGCGCGACGCCGCTCACGACCTGTCGCCAGCCCGTCGCGAGCGGCGGCGGCGTGCTCGACATCGAGAACCGCACGCGTCTCGTGTTCAAGTGGGCGAAGGGCGCCGCGACGTCGAAGAGCGACTTCGGCGACCCGCTCTCGTCGACGAGCTACGAGCTCTGTCTCTACGCCGGCACGTCCGATCTGATCTCACACGCGAGCGCGCCCGCGGGCGGGACGTGCAATGCGGCGAGCCCGCGCCCGTGCTGGCGCGAGTCGTCGATGGGCTTCAAGTATGCCGACCGCGATCTCACGCCGAACGGCGTGCAGACGTTGCTCCTCAAGGCGGGAGACGCCGGGAAGTCGCGGATCACGCTCCAGGGTCGCGGCGCCGCGCTCGACGTGCCGCCGCTCCCCGCGACGCTGCCCGTCCGAGCGCAGGTCCTGAACAGCGACGGCGTGTGTTGGGAGGCGCAGTTCGGGAACGCAACGCGCAACGAAAGCGATCGCCTGAAAGCTCGCTCGAACTGACGGATCGCGCGCCGCGACCGGATCGCCGCGCCGGCATCGAACGGCGGAGAAGGATTCCGTGCGCGGCCGTTGCAGGTATAAAGGGCGTGTGGACGACGCTCGCGTTCGCAGCCCGGTTCGGTGGTGGCTGGCGCTCGGCCTCGCGATCGGCGCGGCGCTCGTCGGGCAGGGGTCCTTGTGCGCGGCCGAGAAGCCCGCGGCCGCTACGGCGACGTTTGCCGGAGGTTGCTTTTGGTGCATGCAGCCGCCGTTCGAGCATCTGGCTGGCGTCCTGACGACGACGGCGGGGTATACCGGCGGACACGTCCCGCATCCCTCGTACGAGCAGGTGTCGGCAGGCGGCACCGGCCACGTCGAGGCGGTGCAGATCACCTTCGACCCGACGCGCATCAGCTACGGCGACGTCCTCGACGTGTTCTGGCACAACGTCGACCCGCTGAACGCCGGCGGCCAGTTTTGCGATCTCGGACCCGAGTACCGTAGCATCGTGTTCGTGCACGACGCGGAGCAGCGGCGCATCGCGGAGGCGTCGAAGCGTGCGCTCCAGGACTCGAAGCGCTTCGACCAGCCGGTCGTAACCGAGATCCGCGACGCGGGCGCCTTCTGGCCGGCCGAGGAGTACCACCAGCGCTACCACGAGAAGAATCCCGTGCGGTACCGGTTCTATCGCTGGAACTGCGGTCGCGATCAGCGCCTGCGGGAGCTGTGGGGCGACGCGGCGGGACGAGGGGAACGGCCGCACGAAACGATCGGTGAACGTGTGGACGACGGCAGCGGCGGCGCGGGAGGCACGCGCGGAGTGGCGAACGACACCGTCGTGGCGGCCGACACGGTCGCGGGGGCCGACGCTCGTGGTGTCGCGCTACCGCGTGCGGGCGGCAGCGGCTGGAATCCGGAGACCTTTCGCAAGCCCGACGCTGCGACGCTGCAGCGCAGGCTCACGCCCGAGCAGTTCGCCGTGACGCAAGAAGAGGCGACCGAGTCGCCCTTCCGGAACGCGTACTGGCACGAGGAGCGCGCCGGCATCTACGTCGACGTCGTCTCCGGCGAGCCGCTCTTCAGCTCACGCGACAAGTTCGACTCCGGCACGGGATGGCCGAGCTTCACGCGCCCGCTCGAGCTGGCGAACGTGCGCGAGCGCGTCGACCGCAGGCTGTTCGTCGCGCGCACCGAGGTACGCTCCGCGCACGCCGACTCGCATCTCGGTCACGTCTTCGACGACGGGCCGCCGCCGACGGGGAAACGCTACTGCATGAACTCCGCCGCGCTCCGCTTCGTACCCGTCGAGCGTCTCGCCGCCGAGGGTTACGCGCAGTATCTGCCGCTCTTCGGCGCCGCGCCCGCCGCGTCCGGCGACTGATCCGCCGGGCTCAGGACTCGTCGGCCGCGCTGCCGGTGCCGACGAACCGGTCGGCGGCGTCGGCGAAGAGGACGTTGAAGGTCGTCAGGCTGCCGTAGGCGCGCGTGATGTACTCGTGGAGCTCGAGCCGGTCGCTGTCGGCGAGCTTCGGGTGGTTGTTGATCCGCTGCTCGAGGACGCGCAGGCGATCGCGCACCATGACGACCTTGCGGAAGAAGGCGTCGATCGGGACGACTTTCTCCTGCGTGCCGGCCTTGCCGGGACGCAGGACGAGCTGGCCGCCTTGCCAGCGGTCGGCGATAACGCCGGACGTCGACTGGTCGGCGTTCAGAATCGCTCGCACGCCCTGCATGATCTTTCTGACGTCGGCCTCCTCGAGCATTCGCGATCCCCCTCGCCGTGTTCCCAATCACGCTGCCACGGGCACGGCAACTCGTCGCGCGCGACGCCGCTCGCGGCGCCGCCGCCTGCGACGGCCGCCGTCAGTGGGCGACGCCGCCGACGGCGTCGAGGCGGTAGACGACGCCGTCCAACGAGATGATGTACAGCTCCCCGTCCGCGTCCTCGCCGAACGACGAGATATTCGCGAGCTGCGAACGTGGGTCGAGGGCGGGGCGCCACTCCCAGGAGTCGCGCAGCGTGCCGTCCGGGCCGCGGCGCACGCTGCGGATGATCGCGGTGCAGTAATCGGCGTAGAAGTAGCTGCCGGTGAGCGCCGGGAGGGCGTGGCCGCGGTAGACGAAGCCACCGGTGATCGAGCATCCCTCGTCATGGCTGTACTCGAGGATCGGCACCACGGACTGCGTCGGGTCGCAGTTCCGCCGCGCGTAACAGTGGCGTCCCTCCATGGTGTTCCAGCCGAAGTTCACCGGCTTCGCGGCGGCGAGCGCCGCTGCCGGGAGAATGTCGATCTCCTCCCAGCGATTCTGGCCGACGTCGGCGATCCAGAGATCGCCGGTCGCAGGGTCGAACGCGTAGCGCCACGGATTGCGTAGCCCCTTGCCAACGACGACGGGTTGCGGGCGCTCGCCGTGCTCGTCGACGTCGAGGCGGAACATCTTGCCGAGGAGCGTCGCGTCGCTCTGGCCGTTCCCGTGCGGATCGCCGGCGGAGCCGCCGTCACCGAGGCCGACGTACAGCTTGCCGTCCGGCCCGAAGACGACGTCGCCGCCGTTGTGGTTCGCATAGGGCTGTTTGACGAACAGCAGCTCGCGCTCGGACGTGGGATCGGCGTGATCGGGATCGTCGGCGCGTGCCGCGAACTCGACGACGCGCGTGTCGCCCTTCGTATCGGTGAAGTTCACGCAGAAGCGTCGGGTGTGCGCGAAGTCGGGGTGGAACGCGAGGCCGAGGAGCCCTTGCTCCGTCCACCCGGAGACGCGACCGCGGAGGTCGAGAAACGCCGCCGCCGCGGGTTGCAGCCGCCCGTCGACGACGATGCGCACGAGTCCCTTCTTCTCGACGATGAACAGCCGCCGCTGCGGATCGCCTGGCGCGAACGTGAGCGCGACCGGCTGATCCAGCCCGTCGAGCACCTTCGTGAGCGTCACCCCCCGCGCGACGTCGGCGGGGACCGGCGGCGGTGGCGGCGTGGGCCCGGTAAGACGACGGGCGCCGCCGGCGAGCGTCGCCACCGCGGCGAGGGTGACGGCTCCGAGCGCCGTGACGATCCGGGTGGTGTCGCGCTTCGTCGTCGCCGCCCTCTCGCAAGTTGTATACGTCGGCCGGCGGCGGCGTAAGGCACCTCTTGCCCGCTCGCGCCGTCCTTGCGTGAGGCGCTGCCATCGCCGGCGAATCCGTCGGCAGGAGCCGCGACGTTCATGAAACTCTATGCGCATCCCTTTTCTTCGTACTGTCAGAAAGATCCTGACTGCGCTCTACGAGAACGCGATCCCGTTCGAGCTCCGCATGCTCACGCCCGGAGATCAGCAGGCGGCGGCCGAGCACGCAGCACTGTGGCCGCTCAAGCGGATGCCGGTACTCGTCGACGGCGGACGCAGCGTCGTCGAGACGCGCATCATCATCGAGCTCGCTGCGAGGAAGATTTTGCACCCGGCGATTGTACGTCGGACGCGTGATCGCCGGTGTCCGTCGCCGTGGCGACTGTACTCGCGCGTGCGTAGCCGCTATGCCGGCGGCGATGACGAGCTCCGAACGCGCGGTACGGGGTCGCGTCGACGACGCGGCCGGCGACGGATTTCGCTTCGATCCCTTCGACGTCGCCACCCGGCGCGACCCGTACGCGGTCTTTGCGCGCGCACGGCGCCAGCATCCTGTGTTTCCGCACGCCGGTTTCCCCGTCGTCTCGGTCTTTCGCTACGCCGACGTGCAACGGATCCTGAAGGACCCCACGATCTGGTCGAACAACTTCACCATCCCCGGCATCGACCCCGAGCTGATGCCCGACCCGAGCATGCTCGGTCTGGACCCGCCGCGGCACACGCGCCTGCGCGGTCTCGTGAATCAGGCCTTCACGCCGCGGATCGTGCAGGGGCTCGAGCCGCGCATGCACGCGATCGCAGCCGAGCTCGTGGCCGCGGCGGTCGACCGCGGCGAGGTCGATCTCGTCGAGGCGCTCACGTACCCACTGCCGGTGATCGTGATCGCCGAGATCATCGGCGTGCCGCCGGAGGATCGCGACCGCTTCAAGCACTGGTCGGACGTCGCGGTCGAGGGGCTCGGGAATGGCCTCTTCGTGCCGCCGACGCGCGAGCGCTTGCAACGGTTGAACGCCGTGCGGGAGGAGATGGACGCGTACTTCTCGGTGCTCGCCGACGAGCGCCGCCGTCGTCCGCGCGAGGATCTGCTGACCGGTCTCGTGCAGGCCGAGCTCGAGGGCTCGCACCTCACGCATGCCGAGATGCTGCGCATGCTGATCCTCCTCCTCGTCGCCGGCAACGAGACGACGACGAACCTGATCGGCAACGCCGTGCTGGCGCTCCTCGACCATCCCGACGCGCTGGCGCGGCTGCGCGCCGAGCGCGCGCTCTTGCCGTCCGCCGTCGACGAGGTGATGCGGTGGTCGTCGCCGGTGCAGATGGATCCGCGGCGAGCGACCCGCGCGCTCGAGCTGCACGGCCACAGCATCGACGCCGATCAGCTCGTCGTCTGCTGGCTCGGGTCGGCGAACCGCGACGAGGACGTGTTTCCCGATCCCGAGCGTTTCGACATTGCGCGCGCCGACAACCGCCACCTCGCCTTCGGCTTCGGGCCGCACTACTGCCTCGGCGCCAATCTCGCGCGCCTCGAGGCGCAGGTCGCGCTCGCGGCGCTCCTCGATCGCACCCGCGCCTTCGAGCGGATCGACGACGCGCCGCTGCCGCTCCACCCGAGCATCGTCTTCCGCGGCGTCACCTCGCTGCCGCTGCGATTGCATCCGCGGTAGGAGGACCTTCATGACGCGAACGACGTCGTCTCTCGCAGTCGCCGCGCTCGTCGTCGCGCTCGGCGCCGGCGCCGCCGACGCCACCGAGCTGCCCGCGTCGGTTCGCGAGCAGCTCGCGTCGGCCACGTACGTGTACATCGCGACGCAGCGCAAGGACGGCAGCTTCGGCAAGCCCGCCGAGATCTGGTTCATGTACCACGACGGCGCCGTGTGGGTCGGCACGCCGCCGACGACCTGGCGCGTGAAGCGCATCAAGCATCACCGGCCGACCGCGAAGATCGCCGTCGGCAAGCCGGACGGGCCGTCCTTCGCCGCGGTCGGCTCGATCGTGACGGACCCGAAAGTCGCCGACCTGCTCTTCGAGACGTACGCGAAAAAGTATCCCGACCGCTGGCCAGGCTACGCGCAGAAGTTCAAGGACGGCATCAAGGACGGCTCGCGCGTGCTGGTGAAGTACGTCCCGAAGTGAAGACGCGACGTCGGGCCTCCGCGCGCGTAGCGGCGACATGCGGTCGTAACTTGTCGCACCGCCGGGCGCGTGGTAGCCGCGGCGCGTGGCGCTCACGATCGAAAGCCCCGCCGACGTCGACGAGTACACCGAGTTTCTCGAGTTCTTCGACGACGTCTATGCCGAGCGCCGCGTGCGCTGGCCGTCCTTCGTCTCGTTCCAACTGCCGCTGCTGACCGGCGAGAGCCCGTTCGCGGAGCGGCGGCGCGTCCGGCCGTTCCTCGCGCGTCGCGACGGCCGCGTCGTCGCGCGCGTGCTCGCGGTCATCGACGAGGCGTATCAGGAGCGCTGGGGCGAGCCGCTCGGCCACCTGAACATGTTCGAAGCGCTGCCCGACGCGGCGGCGGCGACGCGGCCGCTGCTCGCCGCGGCATCGACATGGCTCGCCGAGGAAGGTGCGCGGGCGGCACGCGTCGGGTTCGCAATGCTCGAGTCGCCGTTCGCGACCGACGCGTACGACGTGTTGCCGCCGTCGTGGCTGCGTCAGAACCCGCCTTATTACCACGCGCTCTTCGCAGATGCGGGCTTCACGCCCGAACGGCGCTTCGTCGATTACAAGATCGAGGTGCGCCCGGAGCTGATCGCGCGCTGGCAGGATGCCGTCGATGCCGCCGCGCGGGCGGACTTCGAGCTCATCCGGCTGCGTGACGTGCCGCCCGCGCGCGGTGTCGCCGAGTTCACGCGTGTCTGGAACGAGGCCTTCGCGCGCCACTGGGGCCAGACGCCGTTCAGCGACGCCGAGGTGCAGGCGCTCGTCGAGGTGCTGGCCCCTGCTGGCATGCTGGACGTCTCACGACTCGCGTACGACCGTGGTGTCGCCGTCGGCGTCGTGTGGATCGTGCCGACGACCGCGTCGTTGGCGCTCACGGCGCCGGGTCGCGACGTCGCGCCCGCGGAGCGGCTGAACAACCTTGGCATCGGCGTCCTCGCGCCGGTGCGCGGCCGCGGACTGAATCTGGCGCTCGCCGGCCGGGCGTTCCTCGATCTCGCGGCGCAGGGCGCGACGCACGTCAGCTACACGCTCGTCCTCGACGACAACTGGCCGTCGCGGCGCACCGCCGAGAAGCTCGGCGCCGCTGTGTGCGCCCACTACGTCGCCTACGGCCGACCGCTCGCCTGAATCGCCCCGGCCCCCATGGTCAGCGTCCTCGCATGCACGTATAACCGCATCGCATATCCCCTCGGAGGAGCGATCCCATGAGCGCGCACGACATTCCTGCGATGCCGGACCCGGCGGAGATCTTCGCCGCCTTCACCGCGTTTCACCGAACCGGGGCACTGAAAGCGGCGATCGAGCTCGATCTCTTTTCGGCGATCGCCGCCGGTGCGGCGACGGCCGACGATCTCGCGCGTCGTTGCGGCGCCTCGCTGCGCGGCGTCCGCATCCTCGCCGACTTTCTCGCCACCGGCGGCTTTCTCGCGAAGGAGGGGACGCGCTACGCGCTCACGCCGGCGACCGCGACGTTTCTCGACCGCTCGTCGCCGGCGTACATGGGAAGCGCCGTCACGTTTCTCACCTCGTCGATGATGTGGGAGTCGTTCGCGAACGTCGGCGCCGCGGTCCGCAAGGGCGGCACGGTCGCCTCGGGCGAGGGCGTCGTCGCCGCCGAGAACCCGATGTGGGTCGAGTTCGCGCGCGCGATGGCGGCGCCGGCGACGTTCGCGGCGCGCTTGGTCGCGAACGTACTCGAGGCGCCGAAGGCGCCGCCGTGGAAGGTGCTCGACGTCGCCGCCGGCCACGGGATGTTCGGCATCACGCTCGCGCAGGAGAACCCGCGGGCGGAGATCGTCGCGCTCGATTGGGCGAACGTCCTCACCGTCGCCGAGGAGAACGCCCGCGCTGCCGGGGTGCAGGACCGCTTTCGCACGATCAAGGGCAACGCGTTCGAGGTCGATCTCGGCGCCGGCTACGACCTGGTGCTGCTCCCGAACTTCCTCCATCACTTCGACGTCGCGACGTGCGAGGCGTTTCTCCGCCGCGTGCGCGCGGCGCTCGTGCCCGGCGGCCGCGCGATCACCGTCGAGTTCATCCCCGACGAGAGCCGTGTGGCGCCGCCCGTCGCCGCCTCGTTCGCGCTGGTGATGCTCGTCGGCACCCCGGCGGGCGATGCATACACGTTCACCGAGCTGGAGCGGATGTTTCGCAATGCCGGCTTCGAGAAGAGCGAGCTGCGCGAGCTGCCGCCGTCGTTTCAGCGGGCGGTGGTCTCGACGAAGGGGTCGTGAGTCCCCTATGAGTACGCGACCAACCGGCGGCGTCGGTGTTGGCGACGCCCCAAGGAGGAAACGCATGCCGCATCGAGGTACACGAATCGCCGCCTTGCTGGGGCTCCTGCTGGGCGCCGCGCTCACCTTCATGCCCCGTGCCGCGCACGCCTACGACCCGTACGACACCCGCAGCGAGCGCTACGAGGCGCGGCATGAGCGGACGTACAACGACGAGTACATCTTCGCGACGACGAAGATGGTGACCAACATGGACGTCGATCCGGCCCTTAAGGTGCCGCTCTTCCCGCCGGCGATCGTGATCGACCTCGCCTTCTTGCCGGCCGAGGTGATCGCCGGCTGGTTCTGAAGGCGGCGTAGCGAGCGCTCACCAGGCGTACGCCTCGGGAGCCTCGCCGCCGAGATTCGGCCAGATCTCGTCGAGCCGTTGCAGGGTCTCGGCGTCGAGCGTCACCTCGAGCGCGCGCAGGCTCGTCGTCAATTGGTCCATCGTCCGCGGGCCGATGATCGGCGCGGTGACGCCGGGCCGCTGCAAGAGCCAGGCGAGGGCGACGTCCGCCGGCTCGGCGCCGACCTCGCGGCAAAGCCCCTCGTAGCGCTCGAGCGCCCCGCGGTTGGCGGCGATCCGCGCCTGCATCCGCTCCGAGGCGCGGCGGCCGGCATTCGCCTTCGCGAGCGCGCCGCCGAGAAGTCCGCCGCCGAGCGGGCTCCACGGCAGGACGCCGACGCCGTACGCGCGGCAGGCCGGCAGCACCTCGAGCTCCACGGTGCGCGCCGAAAGATTGTAGAGGCTCTGCTCCGAGACGAGACCGACGAGGTGCCCTGCCGCGGCGGTCTCGCAGGCACGCGCGATGTTCCAGCCGGCGAAGTTGCTGCTGCCGACGTACACGACCTTGCCCTGGCGCACGAGGATGTCCAGCGCTTGCCAGATCTCGTCCCACGGCGTGGCGCGGTCGACGTGGTGCATCTGGTAGAGGTCGATGTGATCCGTCCGTAAGCGCCGCAAACTGTCGTCGCAGGCGCGGCGCAGGTGTACCGCCGAGAGTCCGCGATCGTTCCGGCCGTCGCCCATCGTGCCGTAGACTTTCGTCGCGAGCACGATGCGCTCGCGGCGGCTGCCGCCTTGCGCGAGCCAGCTTCCGACGATCTGCTCCGTCACGCCCTCGCCGCGCTTCCACCCGTACACGTCCGCGGTGTCGAAGAACGTGATGCCGAGCTCGAGAGCGCGATCCATCATCGCGAAGCTCTCCGCCTCGCTCGCGTGCGGCCCGAAGTTCATCGTGCCGAGACAGAGACGGCTCACCTCGACGCCGCTCCTGCCGACGCGTGTGTAGTGCATGCATCTCGCATGCGGGTGCTGCGCGGTGGAGTCAATCGCCGCGGCGGGCGGTGGGAGGACGCGAACGGGGTGCGCGCGGACGTAGAATTTGCAAAGCGAGCGCCGACACCCGCGCGTACGCCGACGTCCGCATGCGCCCGCCGACGCCCGCGCGTGCGCCACCGCCGTGCGCGCGTGCCGTGCCGTCCGCGCGCACCCCGTTCGCGTCCTCCCGCCGCCCGCCGCGGCGGGTGGCGGCGCCGCCGTGCGGCGCCCGGATGCGAGACCCATCTCGCGCGAGTTTTGCGTTCTCGGACCGATGGTGGTCGAATCGCGGCGATGGCGTCGATGCGCACGCGAGCGGCCGATGCGCCGGGCGCGTTTCCCGTAGTGCCGACGCGGGCGCGACGCACCGTTGTTGGGTTCTTGCTCGGGTTGATCGCGATCGCGTATCTCGATCGCGTGTGCATCGCGACGGCGGCGCCGGCGATGCGGGCGGAGCTCGGGCTGACGGACGCGCAGCTCGGGATCGTGTTCAGCGCCTTCACGTTCGCGTACGCGGTCTTCGAGGTGCCGAGCGGATGGATGGCGGATCGGTTCGGCGCGCGCGTGACGCTCACTCGCATCGTCGTCTGGTGGTCGCTGATGACCGCCGCGACCGGCGCGGCCGTCGGATTCGCGTCGCTGCTCGCGGTGCGGCTCCTCTTCGGTCTCGGCGAAGCCGGGGCGTTCCCGTCGATGGCGCGCGTCTACGCGCGTTGGCTGCCGCGCGCCGAGCGTGGACGGATGTTCGGGCTTGCGATCATGACCGGCGCCTTCGCCGGCGCCGTCACGCAGCCGCTCGTCGTCGCGCTGCTCGGCGTGACGACGTGGCGCCATACGTTCGCGCTCTTCGGCGGCGTCGGGCTCGTGTGGGCGATCGCCTGGTGGCGGTGGTTTCGCGACGACCCGCACCAGCACCCGGCGGTGAATGCCGCCGAGCGTGCGCTCATCACGGCCGGCGGCGCCGAGACGCGCGCCCGCGGCCACTTGCCATGGCGCGCGATCCTGCGCAGCCGGACGCTGCTCGCGCTCTGCGTGATGTACGCGGGCGCGATCTACGGCTGGTACTTCTATCTCACCTGGCTGCCGACGTACCTCCTCCGCGCCCGGGGCTTCGATCTCGCGCAGGTCGGCTGGCTGGCGGCGCTGCCGCTGGTCGCGATCGGCGTCGGCGTGCTCGCCGGCGGCTCGCTGAGCGACGCGCTCGCGCGGCACGTCGGCACGCGCGCGGCGCGCCGCACGCCGGGACTCGTCGGTCTGCCGCTCGCGGCGCTCGCGATCGCCGGCGCGCTCCTCACCCGCGCGCCGCTCGCGGCGGCGCTCCTCCTCGCCGCCGCCGCGGGTCTCGCCGCGCTCGGGGTCGCGCCGGCGTGGACGGTCTGCCTCGAGATCGGCGGCTGTCACGCCGGCGTGGTGAGCGGCGCGATGAACACGTTCGGCAACCTCGGCGGGGCGCTCAGCCCGGTCGTGGTCGGCTTCGCGCTCGAGCGCTGGCACTCGTGGGAGGCGCCGCTCTGGAGCGTCGCCGCTTGCTATGCGCTCGCCGCGCTCGCATGGCTCGCGATCGATCCGTCGACGACGATCGACGGGGTCTAGTGACGGGACACTGGCGTCGGCACGGATCAGTCGGCGGCGGCCGCGTTACAGCCGGCGCGCTTCGGTCAGCACCGGCGGCAGCAGAAATCCGGGCAGGCGCAAGATGCGGCGTTGCCCCGTGACCGCGAACCCCGCGACCTCGACGCGGCGGCGCAGCGCCGCCGGCGTCGGCCAGCGGAGCGGCGCGCCGAGGAGACGCGAGCCGATCCGGAAAACGTCGCCGATGACGGCGAGCGGCGGGTTCACGAAGCCGAGGAGGAGCGTGCCGTCGGGTCGCAGGACACGCGCGATCTCGGCGAGCGCGGCGTCCTGATCGGGAAACCAGTGAAACGCCTCCGTCGACACGACCGCGTCGAACGCGCCGCTGGCAAACGGCAAGCGGAGGGCGTCGCCACGCACGAGCGCGACACCGGCAGGCGTTGCGCCGTGCGCCGCCGGCGGCGACGTGCCGCCGACCTGCACCGGCACCGCGGAGCCGTCGCGTAGGCGCTCGGCGGCGTGCGTCAGCATGCCGCTCGAATAGTCGCACCCGGCGAGCCGGCGCGGCCGAAGCTCGCCGGCGATGCGCGCCAGCAGCTGCCCGGTGCCGCAGCCGAGGTCGAGCACCGACTGCGGCGGACGCCGGCGCAACGCACGTAGGACCGCGTCGTGCACCGGCCGATACGTCATCCACTGCAGCACGGGATGATCGTAGACGCGCGACCACACGTCGAAGAACCCGCGCGGCGGTCCCCACGCACGCGTGGCCGCGGTGGCGCCTCGCGCGCGCGGCGGGTTCGCGTCGGCGGCCACGCTACTTGGCGGCGATCAGCGTGAGCCGCGGCAGCGCAAAGCGGAAATTCTCGCCGTGCGGCTCGATCCGCAACGCCGCGACGAGCGCCGGCGGCGCGGCGGCGAAGCGCGCGCGCAGCGCGCGCACGGCGTCGGGCGGCGTGCCGATGCGCGCCATCCAGGCTTCGAAATCCATGCCGTCGCCCTCGTCGTAGTAGCCGAGGTCGCACTCGACGACGCGCATCCGTGCAGCGGCGATCATGTGTCGCCACTCCGACGGCCGCCAATTGCGTACGTGCGAGGGATCGCGCAGCGTTTCGATCTCGTTGATCGCGCGGTCGAGCTCGTCGTCCTCCGGGACCATCGTGTCCGCGACGAGGAGGCGTCCGCCCGTACGCAGCACGCGGGCGATCTCGCCGACGGCGTGCGGCAGCGACGCGAAGTGGTGCGTCGTGAGACGGCACGCGACGACGTCGAAGGTCGCGTCGGCGAAGGGCAGGGCCTCGGCCGCGCCTTGCGTGACGGTCACGTTGCCGACCGTACGCAGCGCCGCGTTCCGTCGCACCTCGTCGAGCATCGAGCGCGTGACGTCGAGGGCGGCGACGCGCGCGACGTGGGGCGCGAAGGCGAGCGCCGTGTGCCCGGCGCCGGTGCCGAGGTCGAGCACCGCGTCGGTCGGCCGGGGTGCGAGCCGCGCGACGAGCCGCGTCAGCGCCTCGACGTCGGCGTGCCCGCGGCTTGCCGTGTAGCGCGCCGCATTCGGGCCGAAGCTCGCCTGTACGCGGGCATAGGTGGTGAGATCGTCGGGCACCGCACGCGAGTGTAGGAGTCGCGCAGTGGCCGCGCAATCGCGTCGTGCCCGTCGCAGAGCCGCGGCAGTCGCCCGCTGCACCCGTGGTGCGCAAACTTACCCTCTTGCGCACGTCGGGTGCGGCGGGCGACTGCCGCGGCTCTGCGACGCGCCGCCGTGAATGTGATGCCGTCCGCGTCGCCGAAACTCGCGCGTGCTGGCCGAAAGCCACCACCTACTCGCGCGCGCGCTGTACTCTCCTTGCGGGCTCGCATAATTGGGCACGATGGCGCGCGGGGCTCTTGGATGGGTCGCGGTCGCGGCTGCGGGCGCGTATGCGGTGGCGCGGCTCGCGCTGGTGCGTGGCGAGACGGTGAACGCGGTGTGGTTCGTCATCGCCGCGGTCGCGGTGTACGCGATCGCCTACCGCTTCTACGGCGCGTTTCTCGCGGCGCGCCTCTTCGCGCTCGACGAACGGCGGCAGACGCCGGCCGAGCGCATCAACGACGGCCGCGACTTCGTGCCGACGAATCGCTGGGTCGTCTTCGGGCATCACTTCGCGGCGATCGCCGGGCCGGGGCCGCTCATCGGGCCGACGTTGGCGGCGCAGTTCGGCTACCTGCCGGGGACGCTCTGGATTCTCGCCGGCGTCGTTCTCGGCGGCGCGGTGCAAGATTTCTGCATCCTCTGTGGCAGCCTGCGGCGCGACGGGCGCTCGCTCGGGCAGATGGCGAAGGACGAGATCGGGCCGCTCGGCGGCTTCGCGGCGCTCGTCGGCGTCTTCTTCATCATGGTGATCCTGATCGCCGTCCTCGCGCTCGTCGTCGTGAACGCGCTGCGGCAGAGCCCATGGGGGACGTTCACCGTCGCGGCGACGATCCCGATCGCGATGGTGATGGGCTGGTACATGAAGGTCGTCCGCCCGCACGACGTCGCCGGCGCGACGCTGATCGGCCTCGTCCTTCTCGCGATGGCCCTCGTGGGCGGGCGGTTCGTCGACCAGCACCCGATCCTGGCGCCCTGGTTCACGCTCAGCGGCCCGGCGCTCGCGTGGGCGATCATCGTCTACGGCTTCGCGGCCTCGGTCTTGCCGGTCTGGCTCCTGCTCGCGCCGCGCGACTATCTCTCGACCTTCGTGAAGCTGGGGACGATCGCCGCGCTCGCGGTCGGCATCGTCGTCATGCGGCCGGAGATCCATCTCCCTGCCGTCACTCGCTTCGTCGACGGGACCGGGCCGATCTTCGCCGGCAAGGTGTTCCCCTTCTGCTTCATCACGATCGCCTGCGGCGCCATCTCCGGGTTCCACTCGCTGATCGCATCGGGGACGACGCCGAAGCTCCTGCGCGAGGAGACGGACGCGCCGATGATCGGCTACGGCTGCATGCTGCTCGAGTCGTTCGTCGCGATCATGGCGATGATCGCCGCCGCCGCCCTCCAGCCCGGGGTCTACTTCGCGATCAACAGCCCGGCGGGCGTCGTCGGCGCCGACCCCGCGGCGGCGACGGCGACGATCTCGCAGTGGGGTTTTCCGGTCACCGCGCCGGAGATGGCGCATCTCGCCGACGAGATCGGCGAGCGCACCCTTTTCGCCCGGACCGGCGGCGCGCCGAGCCTCGCCGTCGGCATGGCGAGCATCTTCGCCCGCACCCTCGGCGGCACGGCGCTCGCGCTTTGGTACCACTTCGCGATCATGTTCGAGGCGCTCTTCATCCTGACGACGCTCGACGCGGGGACGCGCGTCGGCCGCTTCATGTTGCAGGATCTACTCGGCCACCTGTGGGCGCCGCTCGGACGGACCAGCTGGTACCCGAGCGTCGTCGCGACGAGCCTCGTCGTCGTCGGCGCCTGGGGCTATTTCCTCTACCAGGGCGTCGTCGACCCGCTCGGCGGCATCAACATCCTCTGGCCGCTGTTCGGCATCGCCAACCAGCTCCTCGCCGCGATCGCGCTCGCGGTCGCGACCACGATCATCATCGGCAGCGGGCGGGCGCGCTACGCCTGGACGACCTTAGTGCCGCTCGCCTGGCTGCTCGCGGTCACCATGACCGCGGGGTACCAGAAGATCTTCGCCGCCGACCCCACGATCGGGTTCCTCGCCCAGGCGGACCGCCTCGCCGCGGCCGTTGCCGCCGGCACCGTGCCGGCGGCAAAGCTCGGCGAGATGCGTGCCCAGATCTTCAATTTGCGTCTCGACGCCGGCCTCACCGCGCTCTTCATGGCGCTCGTCGCCTTGATCGTCCTCGAGGCGGGACGCGCCTGGTACCGCGAGGTCGGCGGCCCTGCGCGTGCCGGCGAGCTGTCGCTGCGCGAACCGTCGCCGGGTACGTTGTAACGCCGGCGGTGGCAATCGGCGCCGCGGCTCCGGGCGCTCGTCGAAGAGACGCTGAGCAGCGAAGGCGCGTCGTACCCGGCGCGGGATGGGCGCGTTGCGCCCTCTCGCGCCGCCGCCGTGCGACTGGTGCTCGACTGCGTCGACGCGCTAGGACTCCGGCGACGACTTGGAATCGTCGAGGAGGACTCCCATGGTGCAGATCGGAACCTTCGCTCCGCAGGGATGGCGGCTCGAGCTGCGCGGCGTCGACGGCGCCGCCGCGCAGTGGGCGCGTACGAAGGGCGTCGCGCTCGAGCTCGAGCGTCTCGGCTACGACTCGCTCTGGCTCTACGATCACTTCCACACCGTTCCCCGTCCCGAGATCCAGCCGACGTTCGAGTGCTGGACGACGATGGCGGCGCTTGCGGAGGTGACGTCGCGCATCCGCCTCGGCCAGCTCGTGACGTGCGCGCTCTACCGTAATCCTGGATACCTCGCGAAGATCAGCAGCTGCGTCGACGTGATCAGCGGCGGTCGCGTCGACGTCGGTCTCGGCGCCGGGTGGAAGGAAGACGAGTTCGCCGCCTACGGCTATGACTTCGGGACGATCCGCAGCCGCCTCGACCGCATGGCGGACACCGCGCGTATCCTGAAAGCGATGTGGACCGAGGAGCGCGCCAGCGCCCAGGGCAAGTACTTTGCCGTCAAAGACGCGGTGAACGAGCCGAAGCCGCTCCAGCGCCCGCACCCGCCGCTCTGGATCGGCGCCCAGGGGGAGCGCGTCGCGCTGCGCATGGTCGCCGAGCTCGCCGACGGCTGGAACCACAACCGCGGCCCCGGCATCTTCGAGCAGAAGCTCGAGATCCTCCATCGCCACTGCCGCGACGTCGGCCGCGATCCGCGCACGCTGCGCATCTCCGTCGAGCGCACTTGCGCGATCTTCGACGACGACCGCGAGCGCCAGGCGTTCATCCGGCGCTATTGGCCGACCAACAAACCGGAGCGCATCAACGCCTTTCTCGACGACAGCTGCGTCGGCACGACCGAGAAGGTGATCGACGAGCTGCGGTTCTTCATCGACCGTGGCGCCGAGCTGATCATCCTCTGGTTCCAGGATCTCGCCGACGTCGGCAGCGGCACCTCGCAAGCCGAGCGCTTCATGGAGCGCGTCGCGCCGGTGTTGCGGCGCAGTTGAGCCGCCACGACTGGTGGACAGAACGACGCCAGCGCGGTTTAACGACCGCGGCAGTCGAGCATGCACGCCACCGTCGATCACGTCGTCCTCTGGACTGACGACCCGCTGCGCGCGGTCGAGTTCTACGAGCGCATCGTCGGCCTCGCGCCGGTGCGCGTCGACGAGTTCCGCGCCGGCCGAGCGCCGTTTCCGAGCGTGCGGGTTTCCTCCGAATCGATCCTCGATCTGATGAGCCGCGCCGCGGCCCCAGTCGTCGACGCGATGACCGGCAGCGACGCGAGCGCCGGGCAGCGCGTGAATCACGTCTGCCTCTCGATGAGCGAGGGGGAGTTCACGGCGCTGCGCGAGCGTCTCGCCGCGCACGACGTGCCGACGTCGGCGATGACGCAGCAGTCGTTCGGCGCCCAGGGACTCGCGCCGAACGCCTTCTACTTCCGCGACCCCGACGAGAACGTCATCGAGGCGCGATACTACGACTGACCGCCAGCGGCTCCCTGCCTACCCGCCGAGCTCGACGACGTCGAGCGCGCCGTCGGCGTAGCGCGCGCGCAGCACCTTCTTGTCGAACTTGCCGACGCTCGTCTTCGGCACCTCGGAGATGAAGCACCAACGTTCCGGCAGCCACCAGCGCGCCACGCGATCGGCGAGGAACGCGCGCAAGGACTCGCACGTCACGTCGCAGCCCGCCTTGACGACGACGCACGCGAGCGGCCGCTCCTGCCAGCGCTCGTCGGGGACGCCGACGACGGCGGCCTCGACGACCTCCGGATGCGCCATGATCTCGTTCTCCAGCTCGACCGAGGAGATCCACTCGCCCCCCGACTTGATGACGTCCTTGGCGCGGTCGGTGATCTGCACGAACCCGTGCTCGTCGACGGTGCCGACGTCGCCGCTGCGCAGCCACCCGTCGTGGAACTTCTCGGGCGCGGGGTCGCGGTAGTAGGCGCCGGTGACCCACGGGCCGCGCACCTCGATCTCGCCCGACGTGACGCCGTCCCACGGAATCGGCGCGCCGTCGGCGTCGACGATCCGCAGCTCGACGCCGGCGATCGCGCGCCCTTGCTTCGCGCGCCACGCCATCTGGTCGGCCGGCGGCGTGTCTTTCGGCGGGAAGGCGATCGACGCGAACGGGCTCGTCTCGGTCATCCCCCACGCCTGCACGATGCGGACGCCGTGGCGCTCCGCGAACCGTTCCATCAGCGTGCGCGGCACCGCCGAGCCGCCGCAGGCGACGAGCCGCAGCGACGAGAAATCGACCGGGTTCGTCTCCGCATAGCGGAGGAGGTCGCTCCAGATCGTCGGCACGGCGCCGGAGACCGTCGGGTGCTCCTCGCTGATGAGGCGCGCGAGCGCCGCCGCTTGGAGGTGACGGCCGGGAAGGATGAAGTCGGCGCCGACCATCCAGCCGGCGTACGGGAGTCCCCAGGCGTTGGCGTGGAACATGGGGACGATCGGCAGGATGCGATCGGTGTCGCGCAGCGCGTACGCGGCGCCGGAGCAGATCGCGAGCGAGTGGAGGTACGTCGACCGATGGCTGTAGACGACGCCCTTCGGGTTGCCGGTCGTGCCGCTCGTGTAGCACATCGCGGCGGCGGCGCGCTCGTCGAGGCGGGGCCAGTCGTATTCGGGGCGCTCGGCGGCGAGGAGGTCGTCGTAGCGCAGCACGCGCGTGCCGAGCGCGCTCGCGTCGCCACTGCCGATCACGATCACGTGCTCGATCGTCCGCAGCTGGTCGCGGACGCCGGCGAGGAGCGACACGCACGAGTCGTCGACGAGCACGACGCGGTCCTCGGCGTGATTCGCGACGTACGCCAGCTGCTCGGGAAACAGGCGAATGTTGAGCGTATGGAGGACGGCCCCCATGCTCGGCACGGCGAAGTACGCCTCGAAGTGCTCTTGCGTGTTCCAGCCGAAGGTCGCGACGCGGTCGCCGACGCGAATGCCGAGCCGGTGGAGCGCCGCGGCGAGCCGCGTGGCGCGGTCGGCGACCTCGGCGAAGCGCGCGCGCCGGACGCGATCGCCCTCCGCGGTCGCGACCTCGCTCGCGGCGTGAATCGCCTGGCCGTGACGGAAGACGTCGGTGATCGTGAGCGGGTGGTCTTGCATGGTGCTGAGCAGCATCGTCGTCTCCTGGGCGGGGATCGCCTCTCCTAAGCCGGCGCGCGGCGCCGGTCAACGCGACGCGCCCTTGCGCCGTCAGACGAGGAGCGTCAAAGTTGACCGTCATGGCCACCCTCGACCCGCGGCACAAGAGCCGCACGCTGTACGACGGGCGCGACCGTGCCCCGGCGCGCTCCTATCTGAAGGCGATCGGATTCAGCGACGCCGATCTCGCGCGCCCGATCGTCGGCGTCGCCAACACCTGGACCGAGACGATGCCGTGCAACTTCGGGCTGCGCGCGCTCGCCGAGCACGTGAAGCGCGGCGTGCGTACCGCCGGCGGGACGCCGATGGAGTTCAACACGATCGCGATCAGCGACGGCATCACCATGGGCACGGAAGGCATGAAGACGTCGCTCGTGAGCCGCGAGATCATCGCCGACTCGATCGAGCTCATGGGTCGCGGCCATATGTTCGACGCGATGGTGGTCCTCGTCGGCTGCGACAAGACGATTCCTGCCGGCGCGATGGCCCTCCTCCGTCTCGACGTGCCGGGGCTCGTCCTCTACGGCGGCTCCATCCAGCCCGGCCGCTTCCACGGCCGCGACGTCACCATCCAGGATCTGTTCGAGGCTGTCGGCGCCAACGCCGCCGGGAAGATGAGCGACGCCGACCTGCGTGAGCTCGAGGACCACGTCTGCCCCGGCGCCGGCGCGTGCGGCGGCCAGTTCACCGCCAACACCATGGCGATGGCGCTCGAGTTCCTCGGCCTGTCGCCGATGGGGACGGCCAGCGTCGCCGCGACCGACCCGGCGAAGGAGCAGGTCGCGGCGGAGTGCGGGTCGCTCGTCCTCGACCTGCTACGCCGCGGCGTCACCCCGCGCGCGATCACGACGCGCGCCGCATTCGAGAACGCGATCGCCGGCGTCGCCGCGAGCGGCGGCTCGACGAACGCCGTGCTGCACCTCTTGGCGCTGGCGCGCGAGATCGGTGTCCCGCTCACCATCGACGACTTCGATCGTGTGAGCCGCCGCACGCCGCTCCTCGCCGATTTGAAGCCGGGCGGCCAGTTCACCGCGGTCGACCTCGGTCACGCCGGCGGGACCGGCGTCGTCGCGCAGCGCTTGCTCGCGGCCGGGCTCGTCGACGGCGGCGCGCTCACCGTGCGCGGCACGTTCGCCGACGAGGTCGCGCGCGTGCGCGAGACCCCGGGGCAAGTCGTCGTGCACCCGCTCGCGCAGCCGCTGAAGCCGACGGGCGGGCTCGTCATCCTGAAGGGCAATCTCGCGCCCGACGGGTGCGTCGTGAAGGTCGCCGGCCACGAGCGGCTCACGCATCGCGGGCCGGCACGCGTCTTCGAGCGCGAGGAGGACGCGATGGCGGCGGCGACGCACGGGACGATCAAGGCCGGCGACGTCCTGGTGATCCGCTACGAGGGTCCGCGCGGCGGCCCCGGCATGCGAGAGATGCTCGGCGTGACGGCGGCGCTCACCGGCGCCGGCCTCGGCGAGCACGTCGCGCTCTTGACCGACGGCCGCTTCAGCGGCGCGACGCGCGGTCTCATGGCGGGGCACGTCGCCCCGGAGGCGGCGGTCGGCGGACCGATTGCGGCCGTCGAGGAGGGCGACCTCATCACGTTCGACATCGACGCCCGTCGTCTCGACGTCGAGGTGTCTGCCGACGTCCTCAAAGCCCGGCTCGCCGACTGGCGGCCGCCGCAGGCGCGCTACGCGAGCGGCGTCATGGCGAAGTACGTGGCGCTGGTCTCGTCCGCCGCCGAAGGCGCAATCACGCGCCCGCGCTGACCATCACGCGCGGCCGCGCGACCATCGCACGGCCGCGGTGACTCATCGCGGTTACGTTGCCGCGTCCGGATCCTGAACGGCCGGGTTCACGCGGATCACGAGCGTCTGGTCCGCCGTGAACGCCTCGGGATCGACCGTGCCTTGCGCGCCGAGGTAGCGGGCCACCTCGCGCGCGAGCGCTTGGCCGATCGCTTCGAGGTCTGTCACGCTCTGATCGGCGAGATCGCCGCGCGTCGTGACCGCGATACCGGAGTGCGCGGTGCCGGAGACGATCGACGGGCCGGGCTGGCCGCCGCTCACCGCGTCGGTGCCCGACTGGGTCACGAACTCGTCGACGAAGAACACGTTGATCGTGTCGCCCACGCCGTGCGGCGAGAGGCCGAAGAGCTCGTCCATCTCGTCCGATTGGCGATTCAAGTTGTGGTCAGGGACGACGCGGTCGGTCGTGCTGTCGAGCACATCGAGCACGGCGAGCCGCAACCCGGCGTCGCCGCCGATGTCGGTGCGGTCGGCGATCTCGACGTCGATGCCGATCGCGTTGAACGTGCGCGTGAGCTCGTGGAAGACCGTCTGAAACGCCGGCGAGGCGAGGGCGCTCGCCGCGTCGAGTCCCTTCGCGCCGACGAAGAAGAGCCGCACCCTGAGCGTGCCGGTCGTCGGGAACGGGCGGCGGTTGATGATGGCCGTCAGGTGGACCGTCGCCGCGACGCGGGTGCCGGCGGCGTTGAAGCTGCCGATGCTGAACGTGTACGTCCCGCTCTCGATCGGCGTCGCGATCCGGCTCGGCACGATCGCCGTCGCGACCGAGCCGCCGACGTCTTGCGGCGAGGCGGT
>WNFR01000375.1_pt1 | contig 44812 bp, 25 predicted proteins | sample 5400221 | NCBI WGS metagenome assembly WNFR01 (sample SAMN13153357, study PRJNA577476) | soil metagenome | isolation source: 40 cm soil under Madrone tree | place: USA:California | collected 2016-06-14 | reverse complement strand
TTCAAACTTCTGTCGTTTCGTCCGTTACGCTGGTCTTGAATCAAACCGCCCGAATCGATGTGCAGATGAAGGTGGGACAGGTAACGCAGACGGTCGAGGTAACCAGCGAGGCGCCGATCCTCAAGACGGACACGACCGAGGTCAGCACCATCATTGACTCCGCGACCAATGAGGCCCTGCCTCTGGCCTCTCGTAACTACGTGCAGTTGACGCTGCTCGCGCCCGGGGCGGTCACGCCCAATCCACAGAGCTTCAACACGGGCGACAACGTCGGCAGCGGTGGCAGGCCGTTCATCAACGGAAACCGCGAGCAATCCAACAACTTTATTCTCGATGGCATGGACAATAACCAGGTCTCCGACAACCTCTTGGGATACACGCCGGCGCCCGATGCCATCCAGGAATTCAACCTGATCACACAGAACGCCTCCGGCGAATTCGGCAATTTCCAAGGTGGAATCGTTAGCGTTTCCCTCAAGTCCGGAACCAACCAGTTCCACGGCGACGTCTGGGAGTTCTTCCGCAACGACAAACTGAATGCCAACAGTTGGCAAAACAACCTAACCGGTTTGGCCAAGAACAAGCTCCGTTGGAACATGTTTGGGGGCACGGTCGGTGGTCCGATCAAGAAGAATAAGCTGTTTTTCTTTTTTGACTATCAAGGTCAGCGCTTTGACCATCCGGCAAGCCTCAGTCGATTTACAGTGTTCACCACTAGAGAGCGCAATGGCGATTTCGGGGCCATATGCATAAGCGGTTTCGCTGCGAATGGGGTCTGCAACGATCGGACTCCCGATCCCACACTCACGACTCCACCAACGTGTCCGCCGGGAAGCGCAACGCCCGGATGTCTGATAACGCACCAACTTTATAACCCGTGCAATGCAGGAACGGGAGTGTCAGGGACGCCTTGCACTGCCGCCGCGAATCGGGTGCCGTTCGCAAATAACCAGATTGATCCTAACATGATAGATCCGGTGGCGAAGGCCCTGTTTAATTCATCTCTCTATCCGACTCCCATAAATGGAGATCCTCAGAACAACGCTTTGAATACTTCATCCAATAAATTCAATTCGAACCAATACGACATCAAGGTTGATTACAACATCTCTGAAAAAGACCGTCTATTCGGCCGTTATTCGCATGCTTTGCAGAACAACCCAACATTTAACAGTTACAAGCTCTTTAGCTCGGGCTTCGGAGAAGCTCCCATCTACAGCGATGTGGTCAACTGGGTCCATACTTTCAAACCGAGCTTAATGAACGAGTTCCGGTTGGGGACCAACTATGTCCGTCTGCACAACGGCTCGACGTTTGACAGTTCTGTCGGCAACGTCGGCGAGACTTTGGGTATTGCCAATAGCAACCACAATAACGGCGTCGCCATTCCTGGGCTTCTCGGCTTGAGCTTCAGCGGCAATAGCTTTGTCAGCGGCGTCGGTGATGGCGAAGTCCAGCAGAGATTCCCCAGCACAGTGATTCAAGTCTCGGACGGCGTCGTCATTACACACGGTCGGCACGTCATACACGCCGGCTTTGAGTTGTGGCGCGACCGCATCAACATCTTTTATTCAGGCAACAGTGGAAGGCTCGGATCGATAGGCTTCGCTGGGGTCTTCACCTCCTCTGCGGTGACAAATGCTCTCCCCAACACCGGGTCTGGCGATGCAGACTTCTTCCTTGGTTTGCCGCAAAACGTCCAACGTGGTATTGCCGGGGGCGGCTGGGGACAGCGCTCCACTACCTTTGCCGGATACGTTCAGGACGACTGGCGCGTTACCAATAACCTGACGTTGAACGTAGGTCTGCGTTACGAAGCCCACACTCCGTGGGTGGAACAGAGCGACAGGCAGACCAACTACGGACTTTTCAGCGGCGCGATTGAGCTTGCCGGCAAGAATGGCAACAGCCGGGGGCTCTATAATGGACAGTACGGCGGCCGGGACTTCCAGCCGCGGCTTGGCTTTGCCTGGACGCCTGGGGTGTTGAACAGAAAAACTGTTGTCCGCGGTGCCTTCACCGTCTCCTCTTACCTTGAGGGCACAGGCACCAACCTGCGGTTGACGCTGAATCCACCGTGGACTCCCGCCGAGATCGGAACGGTTTACAATAATGTTGCCCTACCTGCCACAACAACAGGTCAGGGTGTTGTCGGGTCGGTGCCGGGCGATCCGTATGCAAGTGCAAGCGTTCGGTTGTGGGAGCCCAACTTCCAGCCTTCCATTGCGAGGCAATGGAACTTCTCGGTTCAGCATCAACTGACCAACAGCACGTCGGTCCAGATTGGCTATGTGGGACAGTACGCGAATCACCTGGCCAACCCGATGTGGTTAATCCAATCCATGGATCCGGTACTTGTACCTGATCCGAAGAATCCCGGACAATTCATAATTCAAACAACGCCCGGCCCTTACATGCAGGGCAATCCTGCACTGAAGAGCGAACTAAGCTCGATCCGCGGGACCTTCTCCAATGCCTGGATGGGCTACAACGCGCTCCAGGCCGTCTTGCAAAAGCGTATGAGCACCGGGTTGCAGGGTCAGGTCGCCTACACCTATTCCAAGTGCCTCACGAATTCAGCGGGATACTACGGTACCTGGGGTAGTCAAGCATCTCCGGGCATGCCTTATTGGCAAAATGTTTATGACGGCAAGACGGAGAAGGGGCCGTGCTTCTACGATGAGACGCATAACCTTACCAGCTACGTTCTCTATCAGCTTCCTTTTGGACAAGGGAAGAAGTATGGCAGCGGCATGAATAAGGCAGCGAATGCCGTCATAGGCGGCTGGGAAGTCGATGGAATTCTCACCATGCACACCGGATTTGCCATGACCGTCAACAATTGGGGAGACCCCTCGGGTACGGGTGCTTGGGTTACGCGAACCAACTGCTCGTCATCTATCAAGTATCCGAAGAACGCACTCGCTGGAGGCTTGGGCATACAGTGGTTTGATCCCAGCAATTTCACAGCACCGGCGGCCGCCACGTTCGGTCAATGCAGCAACGGCAAGTTGCGTGGTCCCGGCCTCAAAAACTTCGATATGGGCATCAAGAAGGACTTCTCCCTGGGAGAGGCCCGAAAGCTGGAGTTCAGATCGGAGTTCCTTAACCTGACCAATACGAAGATTCTAAACTCGCCACAGGTCTTCTTTGGCAGCGGGGATTTTGGTCGGATTTCCTCATCGCAGGGCGAACGCAACATTCAGTTGGCCCTGAAACTCTTCTTCTAACCTTAACCGGAGTGTAGACTAAGGAGGCAGGCACGAGGAGTGCCTGCCTTTCTTTTTGTGTATGCGCTATCTCTCAAAAACAATCCTGACTGTTTTTTTTCTCGCGTTGATTGCGGGCGCTACGGAGTCTCAGGTCGCGAAGAAGGCCGCCACGGCGGCTGATTCTTCCGTCGTGGCCGAACGTGGCGCGAAACTTGCCGAAACCGGGCACTGCGCGGAAGCGATGCCGCTCTTGAAAAAATCCTTCCCACTCACTGCGGACAAAGACCTCAAGCTCAAACTCGGGTTCGACGCTGTGCGCTGCGCCATGACTCTGAACCAGCCAGACGTAGCAGTGGACTTTCTGCGCCTATTGAACCGTCAATTCCCGCGCGCACCGGAAGTTCTCTATTTAACCGTACACATCTATTCGGATCTTTCCTTGCGAGCCTCCCAAGAATTGGCCGAAGCGGCGCCATCTTCCAACGAGGCCCATCAGCTTAATGCCGAGTCGTTGGAAGTTCAGGGCAAATGGGAGGAGGCTGCGGCGGAGTACCAACGGATACTGAAGGGCACTCCCCGTGCCGTTGGCATTCACTTTCGTCTGGGACGCCTTTTGCTCTCGCAGCAGGATCCTGATGGCAAACTCGCGGAGCAGGCCAAACAGGAATTTCGCCTGGAACTAGAGATTGACCCCACCAACGCCGGCGCGGAGTACGTGCTTGGAGAGCTTGCCCGCCAAGCGCAACAGATTCCCGAGGCCATTGAACATTTTACGCGGGCCACACGGCTCGATGCCGGGTTTGTAGATGCGTTTCTCGGGCTGGGGATGGCTTTGGTTTTCAATAAACAGTATTCCGACGCGATCCCGGCGCTTGAGATAGTGGAGAAGTTCCGGCCGACGAATTCCACAGGTCATTACTACCTGTCGATTGCTTATGGCCGCGTGGGGCGCAAGAACGATGCAGAAAGGGAAGCTGTCCTCCATAAGCAGACCTTGGAGGAGGAGCGTAAGAGAGCACGGCCAGGCAGCCCGGAAACGCCGGAGCCGGCGCCTCCTCAGTGACAAAGCCCGGAGCAACGAGCCGGACCTGGAACTAGTAATTCCTTCAGAAAATAACTTCGAGGCCGGGCTCTATGCATCTCCAGCCCGAGCGAAGTCTAATCAGGCGGGGGTTCTTTTTTGGGAAGAGATTCCAGGGCTCTGCGCGCGTCGGCGTCGTCTGGTTTGAGTCTTAGAGCCTTCTCGAGCTCTTGTCGTCCCACTTCGATCTCGCCCTTGAGCACAAGAATCAATCCCAAGTTGCGATGCAAATCTTCGGCGGAAGCGCATAGACCGCACAACTCCAGAGCTTCCTTGAAATTCTTGACGGCTTGCGGCCAGTCCTTGGCATTCGCCGATTCCAGGCCGTAGCTGCCCAATTTTTGAATTCGGTCATTGACCTCACGTTGCTGCTTAAGATTCTGGAAGCGTTCGAGGAATACCTTTGCATCGGGGCTGCCCGCTCTGCTGAGCGCCTGGGCAAGAGCATAGAGGGCATCTTCATTGTTGGGGCTGGCTCCAACTGACAATTGCAGATGATGAATCGCTTCATCCGTTTGCCCGAGGATGAGCAGATTCCGGCCCAGCAAGAGCTGAGCATCCGAGTTGCTGGGTTCCAGCGTAACCAGATGATCGAGGAGTTCGGCGGAGCCTTGAACATTCCCGATTTTTTTTTCGACCTGAGCCAGCAGGTATAGAGCTTGTACATGGTCTGGTTGCAGCCGGCAGGCCCAATCGAGCTCTGCACGAGATTCTTCGAAGTGACTCAGTTCGAACAAAACTCGCCCTTTGCTGAAATGGGCAGCGGCGGAGTTCGGATCGAGCCGAATCGCTTCGGAGAATTGATTTAGAGCTCCCGTCAAATCAAATCCATCACCCGAGAGAGCCATCCCAAGATTCAGATGCGCGGAAGCGGAGCCGGGCTGAATCTGCGCAACCTTTTGCAGGATCTCAATGGCTTCATCTCCGCGGCCGAGTTTGGCCGCAATCATTCCCAAGGCGTTGTATGCATTGAGATATTTGGGAGAATTGCGGAGAGCGTCTCGAATCTCCTTCTCGGCTTCGGCGTTCTTGCCTTCTGAGGCCAGCACAAGTCCAAGATTCACGTGAGCCGAAGAATAATCCGGCCGCTCCAGGATCGCTTGGTGAAATAGCTCAAGAGCCTCAAGATCTTTTCCCGACAACGCGTAAAAGACGCCCAGGTTGTTCTTGGCTTCCACAAATTGCGCATCGGATGTGATCGCCGATTTGAACGCGCCCTCTGCTTTCGCGTTCTCCTTATTAAGCAGGTGCCAGATTCCGAGTTGATTGCGCGCCTTGGCGAGGTGGCGATCCAACCGGACGGCCGTCTCCAACTCTTCCTGAGCGGCGGTGGCATCACCAAGTTTTGAGAGAGCAAGTGAGAGATCGAAATGCAGTTCAGCATTGCCAGGGTCATTTTTGAGCGATTCACGAAATGCGGCAACGGCGGCTCGGACTTGATTCTGCTGCGTACCTAGGGTGGTTTGGCTACCGATTCCGCCCGTTGCAACGCTGAAATCCTTGAGATCGCCAGCCAGGGTGACTTGAAGTTCAGCAGTGGCGGCCTCCTGCTGCAACTTCTTGGCCAGTTCCCGGCTGAAGGATGCATCTTGCTCATGGGAGCGCGCCTGCCCACGAAACGAGGGTCCTAAGAACATAATGAAGAGTGCCAGGCAGCTTCTGAAGAACCAAGCGCTGGTGGAGTCTTGATTCATGTTTGCGATTTACCAGCCTTCACCCTGGGACGCCGCGGCGAAATCCGTGTGGTTACCGATTCCGATTATACAACCGTGTGGCGGGGATGCGGCGACTGCGGAACATGCAGTATCCTCGAAGCCGCATCCATGAGAAAAGAACAACTGTATTTATCGATAGCTACGCTGGCACTGGAGAGTTTGCTCCTGGCGGGCTTGACTATTGCCCGACAACAGGGCGAAGGTGCACCTTCCCAGACCGCACTCCCAAGTCCTCCTAAAGTTAGTTTCGTTGATATCGCCGCGCGTGCGGGGCTGACCGCCAGGACCGTGGCCGGAGATGAGAAGAGGAAAAAATACATCATCGAGACGACCGGCAGCGGCGCTGGTTTTGTTGACTACGACAATGATGGCTGGTCCGATATTTTCCTGGTGAATGGCAGCACCCTGGCGGGTTTTCCAAGAGGGCAAGGGCCTACCAGCCACCTCTACCACAACAACGGTGATGGCACCTTCACTGACGTAACCAAGAAGGCTGGCGTCGCGCTGACGGGTTGGGGTCAAGGGGTCTGTGCGGGCGATTACGACAACGACGGCTGGGTAGACCTCCTCGTCACTTTCTGGGGTCACAACATCTTGCTTCGCAACAACGGTGACGGAACATTTACAGACGTCACTAAAAGGGCTGGGCTTTGGCGCGAAGATGTACGCTGGAGCACGGGATGTACTTTTCTCGACTACGACCGCGACGGCCGCCTGGACCTGTTCGTTTCAGAGTATGTGGATTTTGACCCAAGGCATACGCCGGAACCCGGCAGCAGCTCCTTATGCCAGTGGAAAGGTATCTCGGTGATGTGCGGCCCAAGGGGCCTGACAGGCACACGGAACGAGCTCTACCACAACAACGGAGACGGAACGTTCACAGACGTCAGCGAAAAGTCTGGAATTTCCAAAACCGATCCCTACTACTGCTTTACGGCCCTGACCGGAGATTTCGACAACGATGGATGGCCAGACATCTTCGTGGCGTGCGACTCAACCCCGAGCCTCCTGTTCCACAACAACCACGATGGCACATTTGCGGAAATTGCCGTCAAAGCCGGCGTTGCCTATAACGAAGATGGGCGCGAAGAAGCCGGGATGGGCGCAGACGCGGTGGACTATGACGGCGACGGCTGGCTCGACATCATCAGGACAAACTTTTCTGACCAGACGTCCACGCTATATCACAACAATCGAAACGGCACTTTTACCGATGTTACTTACCTCGCGGGGCTCGGCGTCAATACACAGTTCCTAGGATGGGGGACACTCTTTGTCGACGTTGACAACGATGGCTGGCCGGACTTATTTATGGCCAACGGCCATGTCTATCCCGAGGTAGACAACAAAGGCTTAAGCAGCACATTCCGGGAGCGCAAACTGCTTTACTGGAACCAACACAACGGGAAGTTCAAAGACATCTCCCTCGAGGCTGGTCCGGGCATCACCACGCCGTTCAATAGCCACGGCGTAGCCGCCGCGGACTTCGACAACGACGGTGTCGTGGAGATTCTAGTGAACAACAGCCATGACCCGCCCAGCCTACTGAAGAACTACGGAGAGCACGGAAACTGGGTCATGCTGAAACTTGTTGGGACAAAGTCCAATCGCAGTGGGATTGGCGCGCGGGTCACCGTACGTATCGATGGTCAGCAGCAGCTGCAGGAGGTCCGTAGCGGCGGAGGCTACATTTCGCAGAGCGATTTCCGTCTCCATTTTGGTTTGGGCAAAGCGACGCGGGCGGAAACCGTTGAGGTCCAGTGGCCCAGCGGACAGCGGCAAGTCTTCCATGATGTGGGTGCCGGTAAGTTCTATCTGATCGAGGAAGGCCGGGACCAGTTGGATCTGCAACGCATCGTTCGACATTCGTCCCCTGCACACACCGGAAAACGCCTGGGTGCTAAACCTTCCAGGAAAGAGTCGCAGCCCTAAAATTCATCAATCCGGTTCTGCGGATGCTGCAAGAAGGGACCTGAGGCCAAGCCGGTCTGCGATTTAGGGGCAAACGCATCGACTGGATCAATGCACGCTAGTCTATTGTCGCATGTTCGGAATCGGGGAACTCGTCCTACAGAATTGGTTGCCGAGTTTATTGCTTTTTGCCGTCGCGGAGGCGTCTGGAAATTTCATCTATTGGAGCCTTTGGCGCAGTGCTTGGGAAACACTTTCAGGTCAAGAAGATGTAAGTCGATTGAGGCCCAGGGTAGAAGTTGGCTTGCAACAAGCGGACTAGCGATGCCCTTTCCTCGGGAATGATCCCGAGGTAGGAGAGGTGCGCGGACTGGACCCCCGCGTACCGCGCAGTTTCCGTCTTGATCGAATGCTACAGTATGATGATTCGTGCTCCGTGAAAAACTCTGGTTCGGGAGACCCGCGAACCGCACATCAGATTACATCGCGGCGGGAAAACTGCTGATGAACGGATGGACGCGACGACAGTTTGTCAGGGGATTAGGTTTGGCCAGCAGCGCTTGTATGGCCAAACTTTGCAGTATTAATTCATGGCGCGGCATTAGCTCCATCTCTCCAGTCAGTTCAGCGCAAACACTTCCGAAGCCTCTCTTTGAAGAAATTCCTCCTGCCGCCAGCGGCATCACCTGGCGCCACGAGAATGGCCGTTCCCCAGACTACTACCTGCCCGAAACTACTGGCGCCGGCTGCGCGTTTCTTGACTACGACAACGACGGTTGGATCGACATTTATCTGGTGAACAGCGGCAATTGTGATTTCCTCAAGCCAAATCCCCCCTTGCGCAACGCGCTTTACCGCAACAATCGAGATGGGACCTTCACCGACGTGACGGAAACCGCTGGCGTTTCGGGCGGCGGCTACGGCATGGGTGTCGCCGTGGGAGACTACGATGCTGATGGCTGGCCCGATCTCTACGTCACCCAATACGGCCGCAGCATCCTCTTCCACAACAATGGAAATGGAACGTTCACCGACGTAACCGAAAAGGCCGGTTTGGCTGCCCCGGGCTGGGCCTCTAGCGCCGTGTGGTTTGACTATGATAATGACGGACGCCTAGATTTGTTCGTGTGCCGCTTCGTCGACTACGATAAATCCAAAAACAAATTCTGCGGCAACGAGAAAACCGGAGAACGCTTCTACTGCATTCCGCGTATCTACTCTCCGACCGCGAGCTGGCTTTTCCACAACAACGGAGACGGCACATTCACCGACGTTAGCAGGGAATCCGGCATCGCAAAAGTACTCGGAAAGGCCTGGGGCGTTGTTGCGACCGACATCAACAATGACGGTTGGATGGATCTCTTCGTGGCCAACGACACAGTGGCCAATTTTCTATTCCTCAACAAGAGCAATGCAAAATTCGAAGACGTTGGGCTCGAAGCCGGCGTAGCCTACAGCCAGGAGGGACGCGAACGATCCGGCATGGGCGTCGATTCGGCGGATTTTGATCAGGATGGCTGGCAAGATCTTTTCGTAACCAACGTGGATCAGGAAATGTATTCAATCTATCGCAACACTCACGACCTCAGTTTCGAGGACATGGCTGGAACCATGGGCCTTGGGCGCTTGACGCGGCTGATGAGCGGCTGGGGCGTGAAATTCTTTGACTACGACAACGACGGCAACCTTGACCTGTTCATTGCCAACGGCCATCCCGATGACAAGGTCGAAGTGCATTCGAGCCATGTCACCTACAAGGAACCTCTGCTGCTCTTTCATAACAACGGGCGCACCCTCGAAAACGTGAGTGGTGTAGCCGGCCCCGCATTCGCGAAGAGCTTTGCAGCGCGCGGCATGGCCATCGGGGATTTCAACAATGACGGTGCGCTCGATGTGCTGGTCGCAGTCAACGGCGGACCGCCAGTGTTTCTCAAAAATGTTTCGGCGCCCGAAAACCACTGGCTCGGTGTGCGCCTCATCGGCAAGAAATCGAACCCGGATGCCATCGGCGCGAGGGTCACCTGGCGGGCAGGCGATCTGAAACGCAGCAAACTAAAGGTGGGAGGCGGCAGCTATCTTTCTTCACATGATCCGCGCGAGGTGCTGGGCGTTGGTAAGCGTACAAAAATCGACAAACTGGAGGTCCGCTGGCCTCAACCCAGTGGACGCACAGAAACCTTCACCGATCTTCCGATCGACCGCTACATCACCATCGTCGAGGGTTCCGGGATCAAGTGATTCACGACGGAGACCCTAGTTGAGGATACGGTTCCCTCTGCGGTGCGACTCGAATGCGTCGTCTGTAAACTCAAGCCGGCGCCTGGTAATTCTATCTTGGCCTGTGACAGCTCATGCAACGCTCTCTTGCCGCCGGGCCTGATTTGCCGCCGGAGGGAAGGGCTGGATGATTGCAAGAGCTAGCATGGTTTCGCCGAGTCATTTGTACCGCTGTACCGCCCCGCGGACACAGAGCCTTGGCGGGTACGATCACAAATTCAGAACGGAGAGAAAGCAATAGTAAGAGGAACGAATACTGGCATTCCGTACATCGGGGAGGACGCTCAATTGCTCGGACGTTCGACGGTAATTCAGCGCCGAGGAGGGTAGATGTAGAGGACTGACAGTATGAAGTATATCGGGTGCTCCTCACCTTTGGATTCCGTATCGGAGTTTCCATCCTCGAGAGCTGGGTGGCGGAGACATCCTCTGCCCTCCGGATTGAATTGAATGCCAGCCCCCATTCCTGTGGGTGCCTAAGCCGAGGACAAGCTGCAGATTCCATCTCCAGCTAAATCCAGCAAGACGTCAGAAACCGTCATTTTAAGTGGAAACTCGCCAGAATTGCTGTGGATATGAATCGAATCTTCTGAGTCGTTACCACCCTGCTGGCTAGCTCAGTGAAAGGTCCACAGGCGCGGTCAAGAAACATCTGAGTTTGTCGAAAAATCAAGTACGCGAGAGAACTCAGTTTTGTGGAGGGAATGTCCTTCAGCGCTTTTGGTACCCTTTTCAAAAACTTAAATCGTCGCGAACCGCTCCTTGTTTCTGAAACGCTCAGATCGTGCTGAGTTCTTGCGATCGCTTTTGACCCCGGTGGCGCGCCAGCCCTTCAGATTTTGGGCCATGGCCGCGAGGTGGAACTGCTCCGCCAATTCCATAATCGTCGCAAGTGCGGCGCAGTTTTATTTGTTGTTTGAGCTCGGCGAATAGCGCTTCGACTTTATAACTGCTCGCCGCCATCGCCGCCACTCTACCGCACTCTCCCCCTCTTTTCATGCTGCGAGAATTTGCAAACGAATTCTCCGCACTGGCTTCCTCCTTGCGCTATTATTGTCGCTCCCTGGAGATCCCATCATGCCTCGTCTCTTTTCTTGTTTGCTTTTGTTCCTTCTCGCGCTGCCTCTCCGCGCGCAGATGCCCTCCTCTGGGCAGCCGCCGGCGCAAGACCGTCTTGTCCAGCTCCTCAAGGAACTCACCGAAGCTCCTGGCCCTCCAGGCTATGAAGAGGCAGTTCGCAAACTCTTCACTGACCGCATAAAGCCCTTCGCCGACAGTGTCTCCTACGACGGCCTCGGCTCCGTCATCGCCCAGCAAGGCAATTCTGGCCCGCGCATCATGCTTGATGCGCACATGGACGAGCTTGGCGGCATGGTTCGCCGCATCCGCCCCGACGGATTCATTTCCATGCAAATGCTTGGCTACTGGCTCAGCGCCGCCCTTCCCGATCAGCGCTGGGTCATCATTGGCTCGAAGGGCCCCGTCCTCGCCGTCACCGATATCTGGGACGCACATATCGCTCCGCACGACGCGCAAGGCCACCCGCAACAGCAGGATCTTTACCTCGACACCGGCGCGCGTTCCGCCGCAGAGGACGCCGCTCTCGGCATCACGCCGGGGGATCCCGTCGTTCCCGTCTCCGATTTTGCCGTTCTCGCCAACAACCGCTATCTCGCCAAAGCTTGGGATGACCGCGTCGGTTGCGCCGTCATGCTCGAAGTCGCTCGCCGTCTAGCAAGAACTCCGCATCCCAATCAAGTCTTCTACGCTGCCACGGTTCAGGAAGAAGGCAGTATCGAAATGCGCGGCGCGCAGACTTCCGCCCGCATCATCAATCCCGACATCGGTTTCAGCTTGGAAGTTGGCATTCCGAACGATGTTCCCGGCCCCGGCCCAGAAGCCGCTCAGGAAGTTCTCGGCGGCGGTCCCGGCATGATGCTCTACACTTTCAGCGAACTCCCCAATCGCAAACTCGTTTCACACGTAAAAGAAGTCGCCGCCGCGCAACACATTCCCCTTCAATTCGATTTCGTTCCCGGCTTCGGCGACGACGCCGGCGCCATCAAGCTCAACAACACCGGCGTCCCCGTCACCACAATTCTCGTTCCCGCTCGCTCCACCCACGCTCACAACGGCATCATCGACCGCTCCGACTTCGACCGCACCGTCGACCTCGTCGTCGCCCTAATTCACTCGCTCGACGCTGCTACCATTGCTCGGATCAAGTCCTTCAGCCCCCAATGATCTTGCCTTTCGCACCAGGTTCATTTTAGGCTGGTGGCCATCCTTTCTGCGGAAGTCGCACCGATCCCAATTCGGCCCCACCTGGACGATTAGAGTCGTTTATCGGGCACAAGTTGCTACCTGAGTTGCCTTTAGCATTCTGTCATCGGCCCACCAACGCGTAACCGCAGAACCACGAACCGCGAACCCAGGCTATGTCGAACGCCGCCGCGTATGAACCTACTTGATTGCTTCTGGCATTTCGTGACATGCTACGCGCACCGGGGGTGCCCAATGCAAAATCGATTTAAACATGTAGTTTTGGCTCTCTTGCTCGGTTTCATAACACTTGTCAGCCCAAATCTTCTGCGTGCGGACGTGACCGGATCGATTCTGGGTGTAGTGCGCGACAGCACGCAAGCCGTCGTTGCGGGCGCTCGTGTCGTAGCCACGAATGTGCGTACCAATTTGCAGCAGGAAACCGTTTCGGCTGCGGACGGTTCGTACCGGATGCTGGCTTTGCCTGCGGGAAGCTATAAGCTTACGGTCACAGCCGCTGGATTCCGCACGTTCACCGAGACGGATATCGAAGTAAAGGTAAACGACCAACTCCACTTCGATGTAACGCTCAACGTTGGCAGCGTGACGGAGCATGTCGAAATCGTTGCGAACGCCGTGCAAGTGCAGACGGAAAGCACGCAGCTAGGTGACGTGATCGAATCAAAGAAAATGCTTTCACTGCCGCTCAACGGCCGCAGCTACCTGGACCTTCTTGGCCTGCAGGCGGGAGTGGTGCCCGTTACCTCCGGCACCATGCAACAGGACCGGTCAGTTTCCGGAGGATACTCGCCGAACGCCGGCAACCTTTCCGTAAATGGCCAGCGCGAGACGGCCAACGCGTTTCTGGTGAACGGCGGCGACGTGAGCGAAGGACGCAACCTGGGCGCCGGGCTGGTTCCCAATCTTGATTCCGTGGAGGAATTCCGGCTGATCACCAATAGCTTTGATGCCGAGTATGGAAAATTCAGCGGCGCGGTAATGAACACGATTACCAAGTCCGGCACGAATGGCATTCATGGATCTGCGTTCGAATTCTTGCGCAACGACAAATTCGACGCGCGCGGTTTCTTCGACCCGACTAAGGCGGAACTGCGGCGTAACCAGTTCGGCTACGCCGTTGGAGGGCCCTTCTGGAAGGACAAGCTTTTTTGGTTCACGGACTATCAGGGAACACGCGAGATCAGGGGGGCCAGCACGGGTTCTGTGTCGGTGCCGACGGCAGCCCAACGTGGTGGCACCTTCACCCCTGCTGATTTTGCGGATTCCAACGGCGTCCCACTACTAGTGGACAGTCAACCTTGCCCCGGCGGCGCTACGTGTGGATTGAATTGGGCCGACACGCTTACGCAACGGCTCGCCGCCACCACCGGTCAAACCGTCGTCAATGGTGAACCTTATTCCACGCCAACCTGCGCCGACACCACCCAGTGTGTGTTTCCCACTGACCCGATCTCGAATACGGTTACGATACCGGCGAGCACGTTTTCCTTGCCGGCGACTAAGATACTGCCTTACATTCCGATAGGCGATGGTAACGGAAATTTCGCAGACGCCAGCCAACGGAACAGGATTCGGGATAACAAGTTCGGACAACGCGTGGACTTCATTAACAAGATGACCGGCGACTGGTCGTTTTATTATCACTTCGACGACGCGAACAATTTCAATGCACTGGACGCCAGCGTGCCAGGCTTTTCAAGTGTCACGAAAACCCGTGCACAGCAGTTCGTCCTCAATAACAACAAAAATTATGGCTCAAGCGCTGTCAATCAATTTCGTTTGAGCTTCTTCCGGACAGCTACGCATACGGACGAGCCTAGTAGCAGCTTCGCAAAACTCTCGGATCTCGGTTTCGTTACAGGCCCAGGAAGTCTCGGCATCGTCCCCTCGGGACCGGCGGGATTTCCAGAGACGGTGCCGCCGATATACTTCAACAACTTCTCCCTCGGAGTGAATACGCTGACGACGTTCCAGCCGAACAATACCTGGCACGTCTCCGACACTTTCTCGAAAACGCAAGGCCGGCATACGATCAAGTTTGGAGGTGAGTTCCGCTACCTGCAGATCAATGAGCGCAATACCTGCGCGCCGAACGGAGATTTCACGTTCGATGGCAGCATAACCGGCAACGATTTCGCCGATTACCTGCTCGGCGCAGCGCAAAACTATAACCAGTGCAGCCAGCAGTTCCTGGATTCACGGTCGCGTTATGGCGGGGCTTTCGCTGAAGACACTTTCAAGGTGAAGCCAAACCTTACTCTCAATCTTGGTGTACGCTGGGAAGTCAGCATGCCGTGGTATGACACGCAGGGCAAGATTGAGACCATCGTGCCCGGCTTGCAGTCCACACAGTTCCCAACTGCCCCATTAGGCTGGGTGGTTCCGGGAGATCCGGGCATTCCGAGCACACTCGCTCCGACCCGGTACAACAACTTCTCTCCGAGACTCGGCATTGCTTACTCGCCTGGCTTTAAAGATGGGATGGCGGCCAAGATCTTCGGTGGCCCCGGCAAGTCCAGCATCCGAGCGTCTTACGGCATCTACTATACGTCCATCGAGGACTTGAACCTGTTCTACGAGGTCGGAGATGCTCCCTTTGGGCTGTATTGGGTTTCGCCTAACCCGGTCAACTTCGACCAGCCGTTCCAGGAGGTCGCCAACGGAATGTCAGAGGGGCAGCGATTCCCGTTTGTGTTACCGAAGCCCGGAAGCCCGGCTAATAAAACGCTGGACTATTCAATTTATCTGCCAATCTCGTTTTCGCCAGGCTACGACATTCACAATCGGCCGCCTTATGCGGAGCATTACAATCTATCCATTCAGCGGGAGTTGGGCAAATCGACGGTGCTGACGCTGGCCTATGTCGGAACGCAAGGCCACAAGTTAATCTCCCAATACGACGCCAATCCCGGCGACTTCGCACTATGCCTGCAACTCAACCAACTGGGTGCCACTCCTACTTGTGGACGCAATGGCGAGAACCAGACCTATACTTTGCCTCCGGGGGTAGCCGCTCCGGCCAAGGCGTATACCACCCCGTGTCCCGCTGGAACGCCTGTTGGCAGCACCTGCATACCTGGCACGCGTGACCATTTGGGGCCAGACTTCAGTCAGAACAACAGCTTCACGGCCAACATCGCCAATTCTAGCTACTCCGCCGGCCAGATTACAATGGAGCGCAAGGCCGCAGATTTTACCTTTCTGGCGGCGTACACGTTTGCTAAGGCGATGGACAATTCCTCCGGCTTCGGCCAGTGGGTGAACTTCTTGAACCCCCGGCTCAGCCGCTCGCTCTCGGCATACGATATCACCCACAACTTCGTGGTGAGTTACATCTGGGCAGTTCCCTTCGACCGGGCCTTCGGTAAACTGCCGAAGCGCTTGACGCAGGGCTGGGCCCTCAACGGCGTTACGCGCTATTCCGGTGGTCTGCCCGTCGGGCTCAGCCAGGGTGGGGATTACTCGCTGGTTGGGGGTGGGAACACCGATGTACCCAACCTTGTAGGAAATGTCGTGACCCTGAATCCGCGTAATCCGAATCCCAACTGTCACGCCGGTGATCCCACCTCAGACCATACGGGGTGCTTTTTCCTGTCGGACGCGTTTGCAAGTGGTCCAAACGGCGGATTTGGCAATGCCAACCGCCAGTTCTTCCATGGCCCCGGAATCAACGTTACAGACTTCGGGATCTCTAAGAGGACGCGAATCAGGGAGACCGTGGGGTTCGAAATTCGCGCGGAATTCTTCAATGTATTCAACCACGCAAATTTCAATAACCCGCACGGCAATTTCAACAACCTCGACACGTTCGGCACAGTGACCAGTACCAGGTCATTTGGAGACACCGGCAGCGGCTCGCGCGAAGGGCAAATCAGCGCGAAGTTCACCTGGTAAAGCATGCGGCGCCAAGTGGGACAGGCAGGAATGCCTATCCTACGCGGTTAATTTATGCCTGAATGAAACCAATTCCGCGGTTTCCGGAACGGGGCAAGCTCTTGGTATTTCTGTTGACTTTGCGTCTCTTCTTGTCGACGGCAACGCTTGCGCAAACAGCACAGAGTTACCGACAACAAGCCATTGAGCTTTCGCGCAACAAATCCTGGGACCAGGCCATCGCGAGTTATCACAAAGCCCTGGACCTCGAACCCAACGACCCGGACACGCATTACAATTTAGCGCTGACGCTGAAATATAAGGGTGACGCCAAGCAGGCCGTTGAAGAGTTCGAAGCCGCTCTGCGGCTGAAACCGAAATGGGCCGATGCGCACTACGGGTTAGGCGCGACCTGGTACGATCTGGGCGACCAAGCCGCCGCGCTCAAGGAACTGCGAACGGCAATAGATCTTGATCAGGCGAACGCCGGGGCACATGGCCTCTTGGCGCGCATTTATCTACAGCAAAGCAATCCATTGGCGGCCGCGGGCGAGTTACGGCGGGCGCTTCAATCGAAGCCTTCTGCCGAACTGCATCTCGAACTGGGGCTGGCCGAAGGACAGCTCGGCAATTTGGAAAGCGCGGCGGATGAGTTTCGCCGCGCACTACGGCTGAATCACCGGTTTGCGGCAGCGCACTCGCTGTTGGGCGTGACGCTGCGCCGCCAGGGTGATCACGCTGGCGCCCTCGCTGAGTTCCGCAAAGCGGTCGAAATCGATCCCGAAGATCCCGAGGTGCAATATAACTTGGGCATGGAGCTCAAAGCTGGCGGCGATACAGCCGGTGCGATCGCGGCGTTCCGGCGGGCGATCGAGCTGAAGCCTGATTTCGAAAAGGCGCACTATAACCTGGGCATCGCCTTGCGTGCTCAGGGCGAAACCGGTGCCGCACAAAAGGAGCTCAATGATTTAGGCGCACTGCAAGAGTTTCGCGCCCGTCTGGCACAAGCGAAATATCTCATCCTCCAAGGTGTAGATGCGCTGAAGCAGCAGAAGCTCGACGATGCTCTGGCGTTCTTCCAGAAGTCCATCGAGCAGAGTCCCGAGCTCCCTACCAGCCATTACTATCTGGGAGTAGCCTGGGAGCGCAAGGGGGACGCTCCGCGTGCCCTGGCGGCCTACGAGGAATCGCTTCAGTTGAAACCGGATTATGCCCAGGCCCACTCAAGCCTCGGGCTGCTTTATTGGCGTCAGAACAATCGCGCCCGCGCGCTCGAGGAGCTCCAGCGGGCGGTGATGTCCGATCCCGATCTGGCCGAGGCACATTACAATCTCGGACTCGCGCTGGCGCAATCCGAGCATCTGGATGAAGCTGTTCACGAATTGAATGAAGCCATCAGTCTCGAACCCAAGTACACTGACGCCCGGATACAATTGGGACTGGTGCTCAGCCAGAAGAACGATACGGCGGGCTCGGCCAATGTCTTCCGCGAAGTCGTGCGCCGCGATCCGAATTTCGCGGAAGCTCACAACAATCTCGGACTGGTACTGTTGCAGTCGGGCGACGTCCGGACAGCGCGTGCGGAGTTTATCGAAGCTGTGCGCCTCAAGCCGCGCTACGCGGAAGCACACTACAACCTTGCATTAGCATTTCATCAGGAAGGAAAGGAGGCGGAGGCCCAGGCAGAGTTCGACAAGGCGTACGAAATTGCGCCGGAGTTAAGAAACGCGCCGCGGCCATAACAGATGATGTTCACAAAGAGCCTGTCATTGATGCTCCTAGGGCTGTCCCTAGCGTTTGCGGGGGAGGTGTGCGAAGTTGCATCTCCTACAGCCGATTTTTCCATTCCGCATGTCGCGCAAGCACCGGACTTGAATACCGATCCTAACTCGGCAACCTGGTCACACGCGGCGTCCACTTGGATCGAGAAAGACTGCACACAGCAGGTCGATTATCCCAAACTCAAGACTGAAGTGCGCGGGTTTTGGACCGACTCCGATTTGTACTTGCTGTTTATCTCTCCGTACAGTGAGCTGAACCTCTGGCTGCCTGCGGATAACAGCAAAGACCGCCTCAAACTGTGGGACCGCGACGTAGTCGAGTTCTTTCTGGGCGACGATTGGACCGACATCAAGCACTATCGCGAATTCGAGATCGCGCCGACAGGCGACTGGGTCGATTTGGCCATCGACCTGAATCGAGACAGCTACGACGCTAACTGGAATTCTGGGTGGCAGCGACAGGGGCGCATCGACGAAAAGAACCACGTCTGGTACGCAGCGGCACGCGTGCCGCTGAAGTCGGTCAGTGAAAAACCTGTGAAGGTCGCCACGAAATGGCGGGCCAACCTGTACCGCATCGACGGGCTCGGCGAGGATCGTGTGCGCCACTTCATGTGCTGGCAGCCGACTTGTGTTGTCAACCGGGACCCCAACCACGTGCCCGAACATTTTGGAAGTATAGTTTTCGCCCAATAGACCCCTAATTATCGGGAGGAAGCACATGCCTTTCGCACAGGAATCCAACCGCCGCGGATTTATGAAAATGCTGGCCGCCTCGCCGCTGCTAGCCCAAGTTGCGGCTCACCATCTGTACGAAAAATCCGCTGCCGCGATCGGGTACGACCCAAAGGAGAATGTGTACAGCCGCCTGGGGGTAAAGACGGTCATCAATTGCCGGGGAACATGGACCTACTTAAGCGGATCGCTGCAGTTTCCTGAAGCCCGCGCCGCCCAGGCGGAAGCCGCGCAATACTTCGTCAACATGGTCGAGCTGCAACGCGCCGTGGGGCGCAGACTGGCGGAGCTGACGGGCGCGGAGTCAGGAATGATCACCTCAGGGGCCGCGGGGGCCATGGCCGCCGCAACGGCAGCATGCATGGCGGGCAGTGATCCGCAAAAGATCTGGCAACTCCCGGACACCACGGGACTAAAGCATGAAGTGGTGATGGTCGGAGGTCGAAGTGCGTTCGACAGCGCCATCCGGCTGACGGGGGCCAAGTTAATCATCGTCGAGAAGCCGGAAGAAATTGCGAACGCCATCACCGGCAACACAGCGATGATTTATACCACGGATCTTGGGGATAAACTCGCGCGCGAGGTGGCGATCGCCAAAGAGCGTAACGTGCCCATGCTGCTCGATGATGCCGCCGGTATCCCACCGATCGAAAACATAAAGTTGTATGCCGGGATGGATATTGACCTGTATACATTTTCTGGCGGCAAGGGCCTGCAGGGACCGCAATGCAGCGGCGTGCTACTGGGCCGAAAGGACTTAATCGAGGCGGCCCTGAGCAACTCCGCCCCCTTTGAGGGGGCAGTATGCCGTCCGATGAAGGTGGGAAAAGAAGAAGTGATCGGATGCCTGACAGCCATAGAAACCTGGCTGAAAATGGATTCAAAGAAACTCTACAGCGAATGGAACACTCGAGTGGAGCGCATCGCAAAATTGGTTGAGACAGTATCTGGCGTGAAAACGGAAATCTATGTTCCCGGCGAAGGAAATCGCTATCCAACCTTGAAGGTTTCGTGGGACCAGCAGGCATGGGGCTTCAGCATCGGCGATTGCGTTCAGAAGTTAAGGGCAGGCGATCCTGTTATCGAAGTGCTCGGTGCGGACAACCCTAGCATGGTGTATGCGGTGCGCGAAGGAGTGCCGAAACCAGATAAGAAGGAGATCAAAAAACAGAGTCATATCGAGTTGGTTTCTATGACGATCCAGCCCGGAGAAGAAATGATTGTGGGACAGCGGCTGCGGGCAATTCTAGCTTCGGCACGCAAGGGAAACGTAGGATGAGATTCCTGGCTCTGTTGGTTGCGCCGCTACTCTCCTTTCCAGCTGGAGTGCAGGCTCAGTTGCGAACGGTTTCTCCGCAACCGGCGCCGGCTTCGCATGATGCATTGAGCACTCCAGGAATCGACGCGGGCGACTATGTATATGTCTCGGGACAGGGGCCCCGCCGTCAGGACGGGAGCACCTCCAGGAACTTTGCGGATCAGGTCCGACAGTCTCTTGAGAATGTAAGAAGCGTGCTCCAAGCAGCGGGCCTGACGATGGATCATCTCGTTTACGTTCAGGTATATCTTGAAGATATAAATCAGTACGAGGAATTGGACAAAGTTTTCGCCGGTTATTTCCCCAAGATTCCACCGGCGCGTGCGGTTCTGGGCGTTGCCCGGATCCCTGAATCTCCGGTGCAAATTACCGCTGTCGCTGTCCGCGATCTCAATGGAATGCAGCCGGTGTCTCCGTCCGGCTTCAAGCCGAGCAGGGCCTACTCTCCTGGAATGCTGACGCATGACAGGTTGTTTGTTTCCACGATGCTGGGCAGCGACGCTTCGAACGGACAGGTGTCGCGGGATCCGGCCGCTCAGGTTGATTTTGCGCTCGACTGCCTAAAGGCGGTTGTCGAAGCCGCCGGACTGAAGATGAGCAACCTGGTGTTCGTGAACCCTTACCTGACGCGTGAAGTGCCGACGCGAATTATGAACGAACGCTATGCCCGGCGCTTCGAATTCGGAAACACGCCGGCGCGCGCCACCATCGAAGTGTCGGCTCTGCCCGAAGGCGCGCATATTGCATACACGGGCGTGGCCGTTCGCGATCTAAGGCAGCGGCGGGCAATACGCCCGAAGAATATGCCGCCAAGTCCAACCGCGAGTCCGTGTGTTTTCGCTGGTGATACGCTGTATTGTTCAGCTAAGAGCGGATTCATTCCCGGTCCCAATGGCGGCGTGTACGCGGCGACTACTGCGGACCAAGTTCGTCAGACGATGCGAAGCCTCCTCGACAATTTGGAGGAGGCGGACATGAGGTTCGATCAAGTTGTCTCGACGACGGTTTACCTGGACGATTTGTCGGAATCGGTGGTGTTTGGGACAGTGTACAGAAAATATTTCAACGGAGCCCTGCCGGCACAGACGACGGTTCAACAGATTCAGCCCGCCGAACGAAAACCCGATGAAGATGGCCATTATCCGGACCTGGAGCAGGTGTCCCTCATTGCAGTGCGCAGTCGGCCCAATCGCTGATTCGATGAGAAGGCTGACCCGCAACCGGCAATTTCAGCGTGGATTCTAAAGATACGGGACGAAACCTTGGGCTTTGGTTTTTAGCCGGTACACAGAGGTGGTCGCAGTGATGTATAGCGTGCCGTAGTCGGCGTTTCCCCAAGCGAGATTGGCTGGCTGCTCCGGCATGGCGATCGTGCCGAGATGATGGCCTTGCGGATCCCACACCCAGATGCCTCTCGGTCCCGTCACGTAAAGATTCCCGTTTCTGTCTACTTTCATTCCATCCGGCACGCCGTCGCCTTTGCCACCGGGCTCTTCTCCAAAGATGCGGCCATTTGTCAGCGAGCCGTCTGGTCCGACCTCATAAACGCGAATGTTTCTTTGCTTGCTGTCATCGACGTAAAACCTCTTGCCATCGGGGGAGAAGGCCAGCCCGTTGGGTTGGGTCAAATCTTTTGTGAGCAATCGCACTTTGCGATTCGAATCTAAGCGATACACGCCTTGGAAAGGAATCTCCTGTCTCTCTCCCTTCACCAAGTCTAGAGTCGGATCAGTGAAATAAATCATGCCATCTGGGGCAATGATCACATCGTTAGGACTATTGAAGCGTTTCCCTTGATAGCGGTCAGCCAGGATCTTGTACTTGCCATCCGGCTCGACCTGGATGATGGCGCGCAAAACGCTGGCACAGTCCAGAAGATGTCGCTCGCGGTCATACGTATTTCCATCGGGATCGCCAAGAGAGATGACTTCCTCCTTGCGCCCATCGGCCACAAAAACTCGGAATATTTTGTTGATTTCTTCATCGCTGACGTAAAGAAATCCCCCGGGATCCCAAACCGGCCCTTCGGTAAATCCAAACCCCGTGGCGACGGTCGTCAGCTTTGCGTCGCGGTCCAAAAGCGTCCAAAATTCCGGCGATTCAGCAAGCAACTCGAAACGCCGCTCCGGTGCGACGGCTCTTATCGAGCCAATGGAGACGATCCCAATCAGCAGAAAGGCAAGCGAAAGCGCCACTCTTTTCATTTTTGAGATCCCATGCCGAGAAGATATCCTTGCGTCCTATGCGTTCTATATTTCACACAGATGCGAGAAGAAAAACGCCAATTGCTCAGCGAGCAGTCAGTCCTCCTCTTTCTCAAGCTCCGATTTTGTTCCGGATGCTTGCACTTTCTTTGCCGCCCGAGCGGCGTGCACGAGATAGCTAACTAAGTCATCCAGTTCCGTGGCGCCCAGCAGGGAGCCGTAGTCCGATGGCATCAGCGATTCTGGCAGATATTCGAAATGCTCGAGGTCCCCTTTAGAGAACAGATGAAAAGTTCCGTCCAGCGACTGCAATTGCAGTGAAAAATTATCTTCGTTGCGCGCGATACCCGTCAATTGGCGGCCGTCGCGCATGGTCACGAGCACGGTTCTTTCCCGCGGTTCCAGATCTTTGTTGGGATCGGTGATTGCGGTTCGGATTTCCTTAGCCGCCCTGTTCGAACCGTAAGAAGACAGATCGGCTCCGATAAATCCGCCCGAGCCGCCGATCATGTGACAGTTTGCGCAACGCGCCTTTCCAAAGAAAAGCAATTTGCCGCGTTGCGCGTTTCCCGGAATAGGACCAGGTTTGCGACCTCCCTGTAGAACGCGCAAGTAGGCTATCACCGCGTTGATCTTCGGTGGGCCCAGCGTACCGAACGCCGGCATCCCCGCCGCCGGTTTTCCTGTCTGCAGGACGTGCAGAGTCTCCTCGTCGGATAACTGTTGGACTTCCGCGCGTGTAGAGATGTCGGGCCCGCGTTCGCCGCCGCGCCCATCCAAGCCGTGGCAGGTGACACAAACGGATTCAAACGTCTTCCGGCCATCTTCAACAACCCAATCTCCTGCCTGATTCTTCTTGGCTGCGGATCTCGTATTCTGCCCGCCGGCCTGTAACACCAACACGCAAGCAGCAAAGAATAGTGAAGCAGCGGCCGCGCATAGAAAATGGCGCGAGGAAAGCAGAATAAAACCTGCCTTGCTCCAAGTCGTGATTCGCGAAAGGACGTCAGTCATTTGGCTGGTCGGGGCAGAAACCACTCCCTATCAAGTTTGAGTAGTTAAAAGTATCATTTGCTTTGCAAAAAATCCCGCTCCCAATGAAACGGCAGGCCATTTCGTTGAGGCGGTGCTTCACACTGACGTTGAGGAGGATTGCATGAACAGATTCGTCGGCTTTTTCCGTCGTGCCATTGTCTGCGGAGGAGTTCTAGCTGTAAGTCTTGTCCTGGCGGGAATTGCAGGATGGGCCTGGCCACCTTCCGCGAACTCCAGCCAGGAAACTGCGAAGCCGGGCGACGACGCTTCACTACTCGACGGATTCCGGCATGTCGAAGCGGCTTCCGTATCCGATGCTCTCGAACAAATCAGCGGACGCAAGATGTACATGACCCATCGGATGCGGCCCATTTTCCCGACAAAGTTTGCTGGATTTGCGCTTACGGTGCTCTTGAAAAAAGAAAGCAACAATGATCCGGGCGCGCTCACTGGGATGCTTGCGGCAATCGATCAGGGCGCTCCAAATTCCGTGTACGTCATGGTTGTCGAGGACGGCGCCGACATCGCCGGCATGGGAGGCTTGATGGGCACGGCGATGTACTCACGCAATTTTTCTGGCGCGGTGATTGATGGAGGAGTACGAGATACCGCGTATTTGCAAAAAATTGGATTCCCGGTGTACTCCTTGGGCATCGTACCCTCCACTTCGATAAGCCACTATCGCTTTGCCGGATCAAACATTCCGGTCGTGTGCGATGGGGTCAAGGTAAGTCCTGCTGACATCATCGTCGCGGATGCCGATGGCGTGGTAGTGGTCCCTCGCGCGAGTGCGCCGCAAGTCCTTGCGCTGGCGCAAGAGATGGATTTCAAAGAGCACTCGATGTATGCGTGGATCGAAAAGCTCAAGTCCATCCAGGAAGCAGTAAAGAAGTTTGGGCGTCTCTAGGGACTACGCAGGAGATATTGATTCGATTTAAACTTTAAAATTGGGACTGGAACTTGGAAGCACCCCGTAGTATAGAGACTCTAAACAAATGGCAGATACATCCATGGAGTCGGCGGAGAAAGCGGGTTTTCCCGCTCTGGCGCGCAGATTCTTGGTCGCTGCTGCAGTGCTCTGGACAAGTTTCCTTCCGTTCCAAACGCGGGCACAAACGCAAGACCCGGGAAACAGTTCCGTTTCCACTTCGATCCATGTGACTTCGGAAGCTCTCGCGGCGCAGCCAGTGGGCGCGAATTGGCTCTCCTACAATGGCGATTACACCGGCCGCCGCTTCAGTAGCCTTGAACAGATTACTCCAAGAAATGTCGGGCAACTCCGCGTGCAATGGGTTTTCCACGTGTCCAATTCAAACAGCATGGAAGTCACGCCGGTGGTTTTCGAAGGCCTCATGTTTGCCACTTCCGCAAACGATGCATTTGCTCTAGATGCGCAAACCGGCCGCCTCATTTGGCATTACTCGCGTCCGATCACCGAAGGACTGATCGACGACGCCTCGCAACATCACAACCGCGGCGTTGGAATTCTCGGCTCGCGCCTCTATATGGAAACGGACAACGCCCATCTGCTCTGTTTGGACGCACGCTCGGGCCATCTATTGTGGGACGTTCCTTACGCTGAAGGAAACAAGAATTACGGAGCAACGAGCGCGCCGCTGGTCGTGAAGGACAAAGTGCTGGTGGGAACCTCCGGCGGGGACGACGGCGTCCGCGGATTCATCGCCGCCTTCGATGCGGAGACGGGAAAAGAAGTCTGGCGCTTTTGGACCATTCCCGGGCCCGGCGAGTTTGGCTCCGAGAGCTGGCCCGGCGAACTCTATAAGCGCGGTGGTGGCACCACGTGGATGCCGGGCACATACGATCCCGGACTTAATACAGTTTATTGGTGCACCAGCAATCCCGCTCCTGATTTTGATGGCGGTCCGCGCCCCGGAGACGATCTTTACACCGCCAGCGTGCTGGCCTTGGACCCGGATACCGGAAAGCTCAAATGGTATTTTCAATTTACGCCGCACGACCTGTATGACTACGACGCGACGGAGACCCCTGTCCTGGTCGACGCGAACTATCGGGGGCAACCGCGAAAGCTGCTTGTCCAAGCCAATCGAAACGGGTTTTTCTACGTTTTGGACCGCACTCATGGAAAATTCCTCTCCGCTTTTCCCTTCGTGGAAAAGCTCAATTGGGCGAAGGGCATTGATGCGCAGGGCCGTCCGATTCGAACCGGAGTGCAACCCACGGCTGGGGGCACACGCACCTGTCCCGGATTCGTCGGGGCCACAAACTGGTACTCGCCTGCTTACAATCCCTCGACGAACCTTTTCTATTTCCTGGCGAGCGAAAACTGCGATGTGTTTTTGTTAAAGCCACAGGAATTTTCCGAAGGAAAGACATACTATTCCACAGGCGCTCGCCGCAGTCCCGGGGATCTTGCCCAGAAAAGTTTGCTCGCTTTCAGTCTTGAGTCCGACAAACCTGCCTGGCGCTATCCCCAAGCAGGACCGGGGCATTCTTCCGGTGGGGTTATGACCACTGCCAGCGGCCTGCTCTTTTTCGGCGATGATGCCCAGTCCTTTGAAGCCGTTGACGCGCAAACAGGTAAGCCCCTGTGGCACTTCAATACGGGTCAGAATATCCATGCCTCACCAATGAGCTACGCGGTGAAGGCCAAACAATACGTGGCCATCGCCGCGGGAAGCGACATTTTTAGTTTTGGGTTGCCCTGAAGAACGAATGATTTCAAATCATGATCACTCGAGGGAGGAATCAGAAATGTTTACCGATCGCAGTACGAGAAGAGCTTTTGCCGCTCGCCTTGCCGCGCTTTTGCCGGGCCTCGGCTTCGCGGGAATGAGGGGTGAAACGCCGGCATCAGCCGCGCAGGGTACTGGCGCCGTCCAGAAACTCGACGGCGACGGCAAACCTGCCGGCAAGGGTTTCATCACGCCCCTTATCATTCACAATGGTTTGATCTACATCGCTGGGCAAGGCGCACACTCGCGCGGCAACAAATCGGACGCCGGGAAAACACCGACGATCGAAATGCACACGCAAATGGTGATGGACGGAGTAAAGGCCGTCGTGGAAGCAGGCGGTGGAACTATGGACAGCATTCTCCAACTCACAGTGTATCTTGCCAAGCTGGACTACTACGACGGCATGAACTCGGTTTTCAAGACATACTTTCCGAATGGCGGCCCCGCTCGGACTACCGTGGCTGTAGCTGGATTACCAGGCGAGTCGCTCGTGGAGATCAACTGTATTGCTGCAGTGGTGCGCGACGTAAAGAAGGAGGCCTAGACCGATGGCATTCAAAGATAACTGGAATCGCAGAACTTTTCTGGGCACACTCGGCGCGCTGGCGGGAACGATTTTCAGCGGGCGAAAGGCTTTTGCTTTTCCGCCTGCTTTCGGTGTGAAAGCCGCTGCCGTCACTGGTTTCGGCGCGACCGGAAACGTCTACGAGGAATTGGGCGTGACGACGGTCATCAATGGCCAGGGAACCATGACTGTTCTGGGAGGCTCCATGATGCGTCCCGAAGTCGAAGCAGTGATGGCGATGGCCGGGAGACATTTTGTCAGCATACCTGATTTGGAAGTCGCTGCCGGCAAGCGCATCGCGGAAATGCTCAAACTACCGGAGGGATACGGCGCGCTTGTCACGTCGGGCGCTGCTGCCGCAATGCAGTCCGGTCTTGCGGGCCTCCTCACAGGGGACAATGCGAAGTTCATCGAGCAGTTGCCCGATTTGACAGGGATGAAATCGGAAGTCATCATCCAGAAATCGCATCGCAATCCATTTGACCATCAGTTGCGCGCTACCGGCATAAAACTCATGGTCGTCGAATCACGAGACGATCTGAAAAAGGCTATCAATCCACAAACAGCGATGATGCATTTTTCGAACTTTGCCGACAGTGAGGGACAGATCAAAGTGGAAGAATGGGTCAAGCTAGCCCACGAAAATAATATCCCAGCGTTCATTGACGCGGCCGCAGACACACCTCCCGTCTCGCGCCTTTGGGACTACGCAAACATGGGCTACGACCTCATCGCCTTCAGCGGAGGAAAAGCGATTCGCGGGCCGCAATGCGCGGGGCTGCTCATTGGAAAGAAAGATTTAGTCGCCTACGCATTGCTCAACAATAGCCCGCACGAAGATACGCTCGGCCGAAGCCAGAAAGTGGGCAAGGAAGAAATCGTCGGGATGGTCAAGGCGCTCGAATCTTACTTGAAGGAAGACCACGAAGCCCTGAACAAGGAATGGCAACGCCGCCTGGATTTTGTCTCCAGCCAGGTGACAAAAATTCCCGGGGTGACGACCTCTTTCCCCACTCCCGAAATTGCCAACCATGTGCCCCACATGCACATCAAGTGGGATTCCGCTCGCATCAAACTTACGCCACACGAAGTCACCACTGCCCTACGCGCCGCAAAACCGTCCATCGTTCTTTCTTCGGGAGAGCATGGGGAAGCCTTGTCCATGAATTCCTTCATGCTGAAGCCCGGGGAAGAAAAAATCATCGCCCAGGAATTGGTGAAATTCCTAAAGGCACACGCTGCGTAAACGAATCAGCGCTTTCGTTCTCGTCTGGTGAAACTTTTTTTCGGGAGCCTCCGCATACCGATTATCACTATGCATCGAGGGAGTCCGCATGGTTGAAGGAGCGAAGAGTCGCGTGCGCTGGTTCTTGGTGCTTTGCTTATTTATTCTGAGTGCGGTCGCATTCCTCGACCGGATCAATCTCTCCATCGCCGGAAGTTTCATCGCCGCAGAATTCCACCTTACCAACGTTCAGCTGGGTTCGCTGACCAGCGCCTTCCTGCTCGGCTACGCGTTTTTCCAAACTGTGGGAGGGTGGCTCGCCGACCGCCTCGGATCGCGGCACGTACTCGCCGTCGGCGTCGTATGGTGGGGAATTTTCACTTCTCTTACTGCCGCCATTCCCCCCGGGATGATGTCAGCGGTTCTGGTTCTTGCAGCGGCCCGATTCCTTCTGGGAGCAGGGGAAGCGGTGCTGTTCCCCGCCTCCAACCAATTCGTTTCGCGTTGGATTCCATGGCAAGAGAGGGGAAGAGCCAACGGTCTGATTTTTGCTGGCGTGGGCATCGGCTCAGGTGCCACGCCATTCCTCATTACTTACATCATGACTCACTACAATTGGCGATGGTCGTTTTGGCTGAGCGCCGTTATTGGGCTCGTTGTCGGCATAATTTGGTACTTTTTTGCGCGGAATACGCCGGAAGAGCATCCCAAAGTCTCGCCAGCGGAACTAGAATTCATTCAGGCGGGGCGAACGGTTAGGCCTTCGACCTCCTCCCGTACAGCCGAACAATCGAATCAACGAAGCGTCGCAGCCGGCGACCGCATTCCGTGGATGAACATCCTCTGCTCAAAGAATGTTTGGGCCGTCACCATCGCCTATTTCTGTTTCGGCTATATCGCGTGGATTTTCTTTGCCTGGTTCTTCATCTACCTGGCCAAAGTACGGGGCTTGAATCTGAAGGCCAGTGCTTCCTACACAACACTTCTCTTCCTCTCCATGGCCGCCTGCAGCCCGCTAGGCGGCGCGATCAGCGACAAGCTCACGAAGCTTTATGGAAAACGTGCTGGACGCTGCGGCATCGCCGTGTTCGCGCTCGTCTTGACCGCTGCCTTCCTTTCGTTTGGTTCGCAAGTGCAGAGCGCCAGGCTGGCCAGCATCGTGCTCGCCGGAGGTGCGGGCGCACTCTATCTTTCCCAAAGCTCCTTCTGGTCGGTCACGGCCGATATAGCTTCCGGTTCCTCCGGTACCGTCTCTGGCTTCATGAACATGGGCAATCAATTCGGGGGAGCGCTCACCGCCTCACTGACTCCGTTTCTTGCGTCTCGATTTGGCTGGACCACGTCTTTTTTTGTGGCTGCGGGTTTGTCGGCACTCGGTGCCGTGGCGTGGCTGTTCGTAGATCCCGAAAGCGGTCTGGCGCCCGAACCGTAACCATCTTCATCCGGAGAAGAAAAGCTAAAGCTCACTGCCGATCTGCCCGCTGCTGGGAAACCTGTATTGCGCCCTAGCCTGAACAAGACGAATGGAGGCAGGCCTTGACGCTCACGGTTACACAAAACGAGAATACAGCCAGACTTTCACAAGCGGTCGGGCCTGATTGACGCGTTAACCGGACATCCTCGCCGAGGTCGCGCAAGCAGGGGATCCCGGAAGTTAGCTGTTTGAAGCCAGCTCGAAAACGTTTACGCTGGTTCCGGCATCCGTGCTCAGCGTGATGTTGTCAAATCAAAACTAGCCCTTCTGCAGTTTCGAAGGCCATGGGTACATCTTTCGGGATGAAGACTTACGGCAGTATTGGAAACATGCTGGCCGGTCGGTGTATGCAATTCCCCAGCGCCCGACGAGGTCGGCCACGACGCCGGCATCACGGAACTGTTGTGCCGCTTCCTATACGTTTCCGGAGACCGGCTTCAAAGCCAACGGAAAGATACATTTCTTCGGGGAAGAAGCGCTCGCACGCGTGGGCCAGAATCGAACTGCTACGCCGGCGTCTTCGGTGAAGGGTTCGAGACTGCATATATCGCCGCGGCTCCAAGCAATCCTGCTACCGCCATGATTCTCCATGAAAGCTCGTAGCTGTGCTGGGCATCGAAAATTCTTCCCGCGATCCAGGGCATTCCCCACTGACCAAGGGAATATCCCATGATGATCAGCGCCAGAAGCTTGCCAAGCGACGCCGTCCCGAAGCATTCCGCCGTGACAAGTGGAATCAGCATGTAGTCCGCGCCCATGGAGAAGCCGAAGAACAAGGCGAAAGTCCAGACAGCTATAGTCTGGTGGGCCGTACCGAGCAAGAGCAGCGAGGCGCTAAGCAATGCGTAGAACAGCGCCATGGTGTTCTTCTTTCGAAAATGGTCCGCAATATAGCCCACAAATACGCGGCCGCCAAGGCTCGCCGCCAGCAAAGCTGTCGAAAATCGAGAGGCGGCCGCTGGTGAAAAACCCTGGTCTGTGAGGAAGAAGATGAAGTGTTGAATTACTGCACCGATGGCGCCGACAACCAGCGTAGATCCCACCAGGATGAGCCAGAAATTCGCCGAACGCACAGCAGTTGCGGTTCCGCTGGCGGCGGTATCGGTGGCGCTCTTCACTTCCTCCAGACCACCGCTTTCGGCCCCGTCCGGCAGAAGACCCATTTCGGAGGGACTTGAGCGCGTAATCCAGATCCCTACTGGAAAGGGCACAACCAGGACGAGCAAGCCCACTATCTCCAGGGCATTGCGCCAGCCGAAGCTTCGTATCAAGGAATTAACCAACAGCGGGGAAAGCACCCCGCCCAGCCCCAAGCCGAGATACGCATAGCCCATCGCACGGCCGCGCCGGACTCGGAACCAGCGGGCGACGAGGACTTGATTGGCAATGGGGCCCGCGAGCACATAGCCCAGAACTTCCATGACGCAAAGTAATTCGTAATGCCACAGCTTGGTCATGAATCCCATCAGCAGCAAGGAGATTCCGACCAGGCCCGCTCCCGAAAGAATGACCAATCGCGCCCCTATCCGGTCGATCATCGCTCCGGCCAGGAAGCCAAACGGCAGGCCCGCCACAAGAAATCCGAGGAGGAAGCCCTGCGTAACTTGTGCGCGAGTGAACCCCAGGGACTCCACAAACGCGGGGTAGAAAACTGGGAATCCATAAAAGATGATTCCAACTGCAAAAAAGAGATTCAGAAACGCGGCAACAACAATCCACCAACCGTAGAACATGCGCGTTGATCGATGGTTCGCCATGGAAGCCCGTTTTCCTGTGAAAGCCGAGAGCTACGTTCTGGAAAGAGACTGTGAATTCTACGTCCAGGGGCTCGGTATTTTCACCCAAACTCCGGCCCCAGAATCGCGCAAAGGAGTTCTGGCCGCCCCGGATGATCATTCCGTCCTCGGTACATTCGCGTGAGCGGCCGGGAATAGCTGAACCCAAATGACTTTAGCAGTTCGCCTGGGACAGCATTTGATTTCAAACTATCCACCACCACGACTTCGCGAGGGGATCGTGCGAGAAATATCTCGAGCAGACTGCAAGCCGTTGCTATATTTTTTGCCATCCAGGGCCCGAGATGATCCGCGAACGAGCCTCGCCTCCCCAATGCATAGCCTTCGATCTCACGGGCATTCCAAATCCCCGTCGTGAACTCAGGTGCATCCCTATGGAGAGACTTCAAGAGGAAGCCACGGTCTGCGCCAAAACTTTCTTTATCGGCCTCAAAGATAGATTCCAGGAGTTCCTGCGATAACGGCTCCCGCGAACCGAAACTGGACTGTTTCACCATGTCGGACGCAGATCGCCGCAGCGTCCATCGCTCAATCTCGTATTCGGCCACGAATTGCAATTTCTCGTAGAGCGGTTTTCCTTGTGGCGTCGCGTCGAGCTTGATGGCCGTGACCTGCAGATCATTCAGATATTCGATCGCTCTTGCAAGAAGCTTGGTTCCGATACCTTGGCTGCGATATTCCGGGTCAACCAATACCATGCCGATCCATGCAACTCGATTCTCGAACGAGATGGTGGTTGCCGTGCCGCATACCTGTCCATCGTGCTCCGAGACAAAACAGCCTTCCGGGCTAGCTTCGAGAAACCTTTCCCAGTCTGCTGCGGTCTGATTCCAGCCCACAATCTTCTTCAGCCGGATTCCCGCCGGGATGTCCGCCTTGGTCATCGCGCGTAATCGTATCGCTGCCGAATCCACGCCTGAGATTGTAAACCCATTCGAATTGCTATCCGAGAAATCTGGGGAGCAAAAGACGGCTCCTGAAACGGAGGTTCAAACGCGGAAGACGATGCATCCATGATTCGGGTACAATCGCGCTCGGAAGTCTTCACAGGTATTGCTTGCACGCTGATTGGACTGAATCGAGAACATCGAATGGCACAAGTACCCCAGAAGAACTCCCTCCGGGATATCGACGATCTGGATGAGCTTCTGAGCGAGCCGACTGAGGCGGTTGTTCGCGCCCTCGGTGCCCTCGATGGTGACATTGTCATCTTGGGCGTGGGCGGGAAGATGGGACCGACTCTCGCGCGCATGGCCAAAAGGGCGTCGGAAATCGCGAAAGTTCCGCGCCGTGTGATCGGCGTGTCCCGGTTCTCATCGGCCAAGCTGGAGTCGCAGCTGCACACGTGGGGTGTGGAGACGGTGCGCTATGACTTGCTGGAACCGAAATCGCTCTTTGCTCTTCCCGACGCCCCCAACATTGTCTTCATGGCCGGAATGAAGTTCGGAACTACGGGGCAGGAATCGATGACCTGGGCCATGAATAGTTTCTTGCCTGGCCTCGTGAGCGAAAGATATCGACAGAGCAGGATCGCTGCGTTCTCCACCGGCAATGTCTACGAGCTCTCGCCCGTTTCTCTTGGCGGCTCCACGGAACAGGACTTGCCGAATCCCATAGGCGAATACGCGATGAGCTGTCTCGGAAGGGAACGGATCTTCGAGTACTTTAGCCGCACGAACCAAACCAGGGTGTCTATACTCCGGCTGAACTACGCCACCGAACTCCGCTACGGCGTGCTCGTGGACATCGCTCACAAAGTTTACTCTGGGCAATCGGTGCCTCTGTCCATGGGCTATTTGAACGCCATATGGCAGGGAGATGCCTGCGCCATGAGCCTGCAAGCACTTGCCTGCGCGTCTGCGCCGCCGCTAGTTATCAACATTGCCGGACCAGAGTTGCTAAGTGTGCGCCGCATCGCCGAGCAATTTGGTGAGCGCTTGCATAAGCCTGTTTCCTTTGAAGGCCGGGAATCGGACGACGCTCTTTTGAGCAACGCGAAGAAATCGTACGAGCTATTCGGTTATCCTCGCGTCCATGCCGAACAAATGATCTCGTGGATTGCGGACTGGATTAGTCGCGGTGGAGAGACACTTGCAAAACCCACGCATTTTGAGGAACGCGCCGGTCGCTTTTAGGAAGAGTGCGCGGTAGGGAGGTAGTGGCGCTAGCGATGGCAAGGCAACTGGATCCAAGGATTCGGCAGGTTCTGACGCGAGGCACGGTGATTCCCGCGCACCCTTTAGCGCTCACCGCTGAGCGCCGGCTCGACGAGAGACGCCAGAGAGCTCTCACTCGTTATTACGTTGCCGCCGGCGCCGGCGGCTTGGCTGTCGGAGTTCACACCACGCAATTCGCGATTAGAGAGCCACGTATCGGCCTCTTCGCGCCGGTCTTAAAACTGGCTGCGGAAGAAATGGACCAGGCCGACTGCGATCGCGCTGAGCCCCTAATCCGCATCGGAGGCATATGCGGTGCGACCTCGCAAGCGGTCCGAGAGGCGGCATTGCTCAAGGATCTGGGATATAGCGCGGGCCTCTTGAGCTTGGCCGCGATGAAGGATTCCAATGATACAGCTCTCCTGGTTCACTGCCGGACTGTGTCGGAAGTCCTGCCGGTGATTGGTTTTTATTTGCAACCTGCCGTGGGTGGCCGCGTACTCTCCTACGGATTTTGGCGCGAGTTCGCGGAAATCGAAAATGTTGTGGCCATCAAGATTGCTCCGTTCAACCGCTACCAGACCCTCGACGTCGTTCGGGCCGTGGCAGAGTCGGGGCGCGATATCGCGCTCTATACGGGGAACGACGACAACATCGCCTTGGACCTTCTTACCCCTTTCGTCATCCAAGTCAATGGGCGTGTACAGGAACGCCGCATTGTAGGAGGGCTCTTGGGTCACTGGGCAGTCTGGACTCGGCGCGCCGTCGAGTTCCTGGATCAGTGCCACGCCGTTGCGCATGAGGGGGGAGCCGTTTCGAAAGACTTACTCCAAAGGAGCGCCGAAATAACAGACAGTAACGCCGCATTTTTCGACGCCGCACACGACTTCGCCGGGTGCATCGCCGGCCTGCATGAGGTTTTGCGGCGGCAAGGTCTGCTGGAAGGAATCTGGTGCTTGGATCCCCGGGAAACGCTCAGCCCCGGCCAGAAAGACGAGATCAGCCGGGTGCTTAAGGCATATCCTCATTTAAATGACGATGATTTTGTCTACCAGTGGCGACACGGTTGGTTGAGGCCATGACGGCGCTCTCTCGTAGCGCCGCGCCCGGAATCACGTTGGCGGGAATGGCGCCAGGTGAGGGAAGTGGACTGAATGTCTGCTCAATCGCTTTAAGTGGTTGGCTGCTGCTTGATCGGAGAGTCCTCACGCCAAGAAGCACTTGATTTCATAACAATGTCGGCTCCCTCGACCCGGGTTAACTTCGACCAATCGACCGACCACTACGCTGCGTTGAATAGGGACTTCAAGTCTTCTCCATTCCGCGGATCAAGAATGCCGTGCCGATTTTGATACAGACTGTCTCACATCTTCTTGACTAGGAACCCAAGCTGGCCAAGATCGCACTCCCAATGTCAGTCTATTCGCGATATAAGTATGGCCGCGCCATGCATGAACATTTCCGAAGTCGTGCACGAAGCCACTACAGGGGGTCACTGTGGGTGCGAGGCTGGACTCTCTTCGCTGTTTTCCTTATTTTAGGACTTGCCGCGACGCATACACTCAGTGAGCAGACGATCTCTGCAACAAGCAAGCTTCCGGCGATCGCGGATTTCATAGATATCGCTTCGACAGCTGGGCTTTCAGCGAGCAATGTATTTGGAGGAAAAGAGAGCAGCACATACATCCTGGAGAGCACAGGCACCGGCGCGGCCATCTTCGATTACGATAACGATGGCTGGCCTGACATATTCCTTGTGAATGGCACCAGGCTTGATGGTTTTGACACCAAGAGTGCGCCCACCAGTCATCTCTACCGCAACAACCATGATGGAACATTCACAGATGTAACAGAGAAGGCTGGTCTGCTCGCCGGCGGCTGGGGGCAAGGCGCGTGTGTCGGTGACTACGACAACGACGGCTGGGACGACCTTTACGTCACATCCTACGGAAAAAACCGGCTCTACCACAACCGCCACGGCACCTTCGAAGAGGTGGCAGACACAGCGGGCGTTGCCGGTGATGGAAAGACTTGGGGAAGCGGCTGCGCTTTCCTAGACTACGACCGGGATGGGCAGCTCGATCTGGTCGTTGCGAATTATGCGAACTTCGAACTTGCACACGCCGCTCCCCCTGGCAAATATGCAACCTGCTTGTGGAAGGGCATTGCTGTCTTTTGCGGGCCGCGGGGCCTGCCTGGCGGCACAAATATCCTCTATCGCAATCTCGGCAAAGGCCGCTTCCAAGACGTCACGCTCTCCGCACACATTGACCGCACGATGGGCCACTACTGTTTCAGCGTTTCACCCTTTGATTTTGACAATGACGGCTGGCCTGATATCTACATGTCCTGCGACAGCGCACCAAGCATCCTCTACCACAACAATCGAGACGGAACCTTCACGGACGCGGGTATTCTTTCGGGCGTGGCCTACAACGTGGATGGCCGCGAACAGGCAGGCATGGGCTCCACGGTTGCCGATTACGATGGCGACGGGAATCTGGATCTTTTTCGCACCAACTTCTCCGACGACACCCCCACACTTTATCACAATAATGGCGACGGCACGTTTACCGACGTGACATATCCCGCGGGGCTTGGCTCCAGTACCAGGTACCTAGGGTGGGGCACTATGTTTTTTGATTTTGACAACGATGGCTGGCCCGACCTTCTGCTGGTGAACGGCCATGTCTATCCGGAGGTAGAGGATCTGAAGCTTGGCATCGATTATAGCGAACCAAAGTTGCTGTTTCACAACAATGGCGATGGCAAGTTTACTGATATCTCGAAGACGGCAGGGCCGGGCATCAACACACCGGCCCCAGCGAGAGGACTGGCGATTGGCGACCTCTGGAATGATGGCCGGCTATCGGCCGTGATTGTGAACCGGAACGGGCTGCCCAGTCTACTCGTTAACCGCACAACTTACCCGAACCACTGGATTGAAATCAAAACTGTGGGCACGTACTCGAACCGCAGCGGCATTGGAGCACGTCTCGTGCTCAAGACCGCTAGTCGCACGCAGATCGACGAAGTTCGAAGTGGTTCGAGCTATATTTCCAACAACGACATGCGTGTTCACTTTGGCTTAGGAACGATAAATAAGATTGAATATCTGGAAGTCCGCTGGCCCAGTGGACTGGTGGAACGATATTTGAATCCGCGTGCGGATAGCATCGCGGTTTTGATCGAGGGCTCCGCACAACCAGTGGGACGGACAATGCAGAAACCGGCAAAAAAGGATGGGGATTGGCCGTGACCGCTCGGTCATCTAAAAGTACGTGTTTGCCGCTTGCCGCTAAGCTTGCGGCTCTTTTCTGTACGTTCACGCTTTCACTAGTGGCGAACCTGGTTGCCCAGCAGGAAGATCAGGCACTGGCCACGGCCCGCTCCCTTATCCAAGAAAACAAATACCAGGAAGCCGTTGTCCAGCTTCGAGGTCTGGCAGCAAGCCACCCCGGAGCGAAGGGCATCAGCCACGAACTGGGCACCGCTTATTATTACCAGGCGGACTACTTTGAGGCGGCTGTATACCTTGAGGAGGCCCTGCGTGAAAATTCCGAAGATCGCGATGCTGCGCAACTACTAGGGCTCTCCTATTACTTCAGCGGCAAGCCAGCACAAGCCATTCCGGTGCTGGAAAAGGTACGACTCTGGCATCCCAACGAGAATATTGACGCCATCTATGTTCTAGGTCTTTGCTACGCGCTGAGTAGGAACTACCCCGAGGCGCTAGAAACTTTTGCGCGTCTGTACGGGTTGGAGCCCGACTCCGCCGCATCCCACTTGATGCTGGGTCGCGTTTTGCTCCGTCAGGGCTTCGATCCGATCGCTGAGAAGGAGGCGCGCAAAGCGCTGGCGCTTTCACCACGCTTGCCGCTCGCCCATTTCACATTGGGAGAGCTCTACGCTTACAGCGGTGATTATCCAAGAGCCGCCGGCGAATTCCAGCAAGAGCTAGGCATCAATCCCGGCTATGCGCCTGCGTTCAACCACCTAGGCGATGCTTACTGGCGACTTAAGCGAAATGAGGACGCCGAAAGAGTACTGCGGGATTCCCTATGGCTGGACTCGACCAGCGGGGAACCTTACGTGATTCTGGGCAAAGTGTTCATGGCTAGGAGGCAATTATCGCAAGCGGAACGCACCTTGCAACGCGCAATCGCTATGGATTCCGGCAGCTACACGGCACACTATTTCCTTGGTCAGGTTTACCGTGCGCTGGGCAAAACAGCCGATGCGGATCGAGAATTAAATATAGCGGCGCGCATACAGCAACTTCAGGGGCAGAACGCATCTCGTATTCGATAGCGGTTTTAAGGACTCCCGCGCTTTTCCTTGGGGGCTTCGAGTTCCGATCGTATGACCTTTTCGAACGCAGTTTCCGGTTGGGCTCCGTTGAGCAGGATTCCGTTTATAAAAATTCCCGGGGTGCCTTCGACGCCGGCGCGAATCCCATCCTGAAGGTCTTGTTCAACTTGTTTCGTGTACTTGCCACTGGACATGCAAATGTCAAACTGCCTTTCGTTGAGGCCCAGACTTTGAGCCATTCCCGCCACCCCCGATCGGTTAAGTTTATCGGGATTCCCGAACAAAAGGTCATGATACTCCCAAAATTTTCCTTGCTCGAGGGCGCAACGGGAACCTTCCGCAGCCGATTCCGCCTGCGAATGCATCCCACGTAGCGGAAAGTCTCGGTATGCCAGGCTGACCTGCCCTTGGTACTTTTCGAGCAGGTTCTTCAGGGTGCTCTGAACTTTTCTGCAAAACGGGCACTGGAAATCGGAGAATTCAACAATCATTACCGGCGCCTGCGGACTTCCGCGAAGCCGGGCCGGGTCGTAGGCGACGTGGACCTTGGCCGGTTGCAGTAAGACCGGCGTCCCATCTGGGTCTCGCAAGCGCTTCAGCAATTGCTGCCGGGTCATATGAAGCTCGGACTGGTTCAAGGCGAGTTTTTGACGAACGCTGCGCAGTTCCGGAAGATCCTGGTCGGCCTCGCTCCAAAGTCTTTCCGCAACTCCGAATTGTTGGCTCGCTGCTGCTAAGTCGCCTCGCTGTTCGGTGGCCAACCCCAGAGCGTAGTAGCCACCGGCGTAGCTCGGATCTTGTTGAATTATTTCCTGCGCCGTGAACTCGGCCAAAGCCCATTCTTCGGTCTCGCGAGCTCTGCGCGCGATTGAATCAAGCTGGATTAGCGCTTGGCTTCGCGCATCAGGTCCAGGCGACGCACGAAGCTGCTCCTCGATTTCCTTCATCAAGGTGACGCCTTCGGCGGACTTTCTTTGTGAGAGTAGAATCTCGGCGCGCAAGGTCTCGGCATAGGGCCGTAACCGGTCGGCTTCGGTTACCGTGACCAAGACCAGCGCATCGCGCGCCAAAGCTAATTCCTTCTCGGCATCATCGACGCGATTCAAAGCCACAAGCGCGCGGCCCATCAACGTATGCCCTGCAAATCGCGCCATCATCGAGGGACTCTTCGCGAGAATCTTCGATTGCTCATATGCCTCTTGAACGCGACCTCGCGCCAGCAAAAACTCCGGCCACTGCTTGTGGCCGAACTCCGCGAGCTCGCCGTGTGCCGGCAGGGAAAATGATTCACGCAGCAGTTGCTCTGCGATTTTCATTTGTCCCAGCAACTGATAGCACATCGCCAGGAGGCTGAGATTATGAGCACGGTGCCAGTCGTACTCTGCAGGAATGTGCTCGGCACGATAGTAGGCAGTCTCCAGCTCGTTCGCTTTGCGAAATTCTTCGACGGCATCCTCAATGCGCCCGGCCCGGCGAAGTTCATGCCCGCGCATATGATGTGCGTGCGGAATCGAAGAGGATGCACGCAAATATGCTTCGCTGTGGTACAGCGCCTCATTGGTTCGGCCAATGTTCTCGTAGGAATGAGCCAAATAGTGATGCGCTGCGGAATTGCTTGGCGAAACCGCCAGCGCTGCTTGGTAGAACGCGATGGAATCCAAATCCCCAGTCTGGCCGTGTCCTGCCCCTGGACCTTCATCGGCAAAACCTCGCAAAATCCAAAGACCTGGGTCGAGAGGGTTGGCCATCAAAGCGTCGTAAATGGCTTTACGGTAGGCGACAAATTTGTCGAGGTTCTGCTTGTCTTCGAGAAAATCCGTGAGCCGGGAACGAATCTCCATACGCTGCCGTTCCGCCTCGGTTATCTTGCTGGAGAGCGATTGCGCTTTCTCCAATGCCGCTCGCGCAGCCGGCACGTCTTGCAACTGCACATAAACATCGCATAGTCCGACATAGGCCGCAGATAAGGACGCATCCAGTCGCAAAGCATGGTGAAAGGAGCGCGCCGCTTCGATCCAGACATAGGAAGCAAGGTAGTTTAAGCCCTGATCATAAAAGGCCTGAGCTTCCGCGGAGGACGTTGTCACTTTCTCGTGAAGATTGCCAATGTCGTGCCGAAGCGGGAGCGGTCGCTCAAGAATCTCTTGTGGCACCCAGCCGACAACTCCCTGTCCTTCGTGCCCCTCGTGCTGTGCCAGGACCGGCGCTATCCATATTGCCGACAAACACGCTTGCATGATTGCGAGTCGCGTCACGAGCAGCCATACGTCACTATTCCAGACGCTAGCGTGTACCGTGTTGGTTTTCTTGCCGGACCTCCGGGGAACTCCCTTGTTCTGTAAATTCATTTTCAAATTTCGGTCACCTCGACGGAGCGAACGTAGTATCCGGAATCGAGTCGCTTGGCGGCAAAATCCAGATTCCCCAGGTGTTTGCCTCCTTCGAAGGCATCAGTCTGTATCTGGGCGGCAAGCGTCGGCATCCTGTCAAACCTGACCAGAAGAGCGCCGCCAGCCACGAAACAGGATCTAAGGAAGTCGCGCCGTGTAGGGTTTGGCCTGGGTTTGCGAGTCAAAGTGCCACCGACGACTGCTTAATCTTTCCATCCCATTGTAAGAGTCCCTCCGACAATGTGCCACTGGTCCACACAGAAAAAGGGGCCGGACTTTTCGTCTCGGCCCCTGAGCTGTGATCACTATGGTTGTTCTGCAGTTTAGAAGTCGAACCGCAGGCCCATCTGAATATACCGCGGTGAGTTGAATTGCTGGCTGAGAACGCCAAACGTTTGCGGTGACGACACATCGGTGTTCGGCTCGTTGTTCGATCCAAAGAATGTACTCGCGCCGAACATCGGGTGGTTGAAGGCGTTGACAAATTGTACGTCGAAGCGCGTGGATACGCGCTCTGTAATCTGCGTCCTCTTGGCCAGCGCGAAGTCAAAATTCCAGCGGAACATTCCGCGAATGTCGCCCAAGCCCAAGCGATTATCCGCAAAGGTCGGGTAGCGGAACGAAGAAACTACCTGATCCGGGTTGGCAAAGGCATTGGGGACACCTCCTTGTGAGCTGTTCGTCCCGAAGTTGCCGATCGTCGGACTGTTCTGCCGTGATGCGTTGATCGTACCGGAGGCCGTCCGCAACAATCCCGCGGGATACCCGTTGAACGGCGTCGAGCCGAACTCCGACGCGCAGGCGTTAAGGTCGACTACTTCGAGCGGCAGGCCACTCGCTGCAGTGTATACGCCTGATACGGACCAACCACCAAGTACCTTATCCCCAAGAGCGCTTGAGCCCCACCGCTTGCCCTTGCCGAGAGGCAAATCATAGGTTACGAGCAAGTTGAACGTGTGGCGGCGATCGAACAGCGAGGGTGCATAGGTTCGATTGACATTAAACGCATCGGCTACGGCGCAGGTGTTCTCCTGCGTCAAGCCGAGGTTGTCCAACGAGTGAGCAAACGAATAGTTGAGGTCAAAAGTCAGACCATGCGTGGGGTTTTTCCGCAGGCTAATGAACCCAGCGTGATACCTTGAGTAACCCTTGTTTGTGTTCCAGTCAATTCCCCCGACTTGCGTGTTGGTCGCTATCATCGGCCCAGTCACGAAGTTGGGTTCGATTAGCGCCCACAAAGCCCCGGCACCGTGGGACGGCCAGTACGGATTGCCATTAAGCTGGTCAAACCACGCCGCAGCCTGCGTGCAGGAAGTGAACGGCGCCGACACTTGGGTCCCCTTGGACCCCCATACAGATGTGCTGCCGCTGCACAGCGGGCTCGTCACCCCGCCCAGCAAGGCTTCCAAGGCGGGCTGGACTTGGAAAGCAGGATTCGGAATAAGAACACTAGGATTACTTGGGTTCGGAATGGCTGGAAGGACCCCAGCCTGAAGCTGACCCGCCACCTTATCGAATGCTTGAGCGAAGCTCTGGTTCGTCCCTTTCGGCGTGAACATGTACGGGATAGCGTTCAGGTCGATGTTCAGGAACAAATTTCGGGCGATGCGACCCACATAACCAACCTCGAGGATCATTTTCCCGGGTAGCTCCCGTTGAATGCTAAGGTCGAACTGGTCCGAGCTGCCGATGCGGTTGTGCGGATCGAGACGTGAATCGCTGTTCTCAAACACGCTGTTAACGCCCGGAATGACGACGCCATTAAGTGAAGCGGCTGAGGGGAGTGACGGAACAGTGACGTGGTTTCCGTCAACCCCGATTCGGAAATTCGTAGAGGGATCCCCGCCTCCGTCGCAAGTGCCCGTAGCTACACCGGGCGTCACCGTACCGCCAGCGGCCGGTTTTCTGCAGACCGAGACGTCACCGAAGCCGATACCAAGAGCGGGAGTGAGGACAATCCCAACGCCGTTAATGCGGTCGAAGGCCCGCGCCCAACCAGCCCGGATTACGCTCTTTCTGTTTCCAGCTAAGGTTCCCAGGAAACCGTCTGTGAACGACGGATTCCAGGCAACTGCCATTCGCGGCCCGAAGTTCGAGTAATCTGGATTATAGGGGTATTTGCGCCCCGTCGACTTGATCGGCACATAGCCTAACGTTGGATTGACCACCACACCGTTCAATGCAGCCTGCCGTTTTGCGTTCAGCAAGCTCCCGGAGTCAATAAGCTGACCGCTGCTCACGTCGATCATCAAGGCGGTCTTTCCTGTTGGGTCATACGGTGGCATCTGCACGCCCCAGGTCAGCCCTAGCGTTAATGTAAGTGACGAAGTGGGGCGCCAGGTATCACCAAAATAAACTTCATAAGCGTCGACGTTTTCCTTCTGGGTGATGGTCGTGAGAGGGGGATTAGGGTTGAAGCTTGAGTCGCGCGTTAACACTTGCGTTGCCGCATCCACCAAACCAAGCGCAGAGATGTAGGCGCGCTTGAACGCCGTTGATGAGTCGGCGTCGCTCGGAACCGGAATCCCTCCGAGATTGTTGAAATTACCGCCCTTTGCCACAAAGTAGAGAGGAGTGGTTATACCGCCGGTCACCTTGTCGTCGCGTACATGCAAGAAGTGTTCAATCTGTGCGCGACCGCCGAAACTGAAAGCATGTTTGCCCTTAATCCAGCTCAGGTTGTCGCTCCAGGTGTAGTCCTGGCCATTCCAAACGCGCTGGCGGGCCTGCTGGGTGTTCACGTTTATCGGCACCATACCGTCCGTTCTGCTTTCACGCCAAATCTGCAGAGGGGTGTCGCTCAATGAATTGGGGATAACCGGAATTCTCGCGCCCGGCGCGATCCAGGACCACCAGTGACGCAGCCAGTCGAAATGGAACTCGTTCACCAGATTGGGTGTAATTCGTCCGGTCAGCCCCGTGACGAGAAAGCGAGGCTGTAGAGGTCGGCTGGCAAGTGCGCAAACCACACCCTTCGTGCATCCTGCTGCCGTGCCACTGATGTCCTCCTGAATGTTGGGGGGTTGGATAGCTGATACGCTGTATCGGTACGAGACCATGAAGTCCCACTTATCGTTTATTTTATGATCCAGGCGCAGCACGGCAAAGTGCTCGTTGGATGTGTTGGCCTCAGGCGAGGTAAAGTTTGCGTTCCTCAACCCATCGCCGCCGGAGAAGTCATTAGGAAGGGGCATAGTGGCCCATGTTGCTGCTATTGCTGGGCTTAGCCCAATTTGCCGCGGATCCAATGGAGTGCAACCCGCTGACCCTACTGTGCACACAGTTCCACTGTTATTGAGACCGCTCGGTGCAATGGTCTTGCCCGTATTTGGATCACCTGGGAAGGCACCTGGGTCTACAGTAGGAGTAGGATTCAGATTATAGGCGGTCCCATCGCTCACTTCTATAATTCCAGCCCTCAACGCCGCCGTTGGAGACAAGCGAGAGAACACCGCCTGCGTGAAGAAATGGCGCTCCTCTTCGTGCAGAAAGAAGAACGTGCGGTTCTTCCAGATGGGCCCGCCGATCTTGCCCCCGTAGCGGTTGTCCCGCCATTCGGGGTTTTCGACCGGTATGACACAACCAGGATCCCCTTTCGTGCAACCGAAACCATTGTTACGGAACCAGTCATTCGCATTCAATTCGTCATTCTGGTGGTACCAGTAACCTGCCCCGTGCCAGTTATTGGTGCCCCTCTTTGTGACCATTTGGACTTCAGCCCCTGCAGAGCGCGTAAAATCCGTGCCTGTGTTATTGGTGGCCACGCGAAACTCTTCGAGGCTCTCAACGGGAGTGGGAACCACAGCCCGCGGCGTGGCCACGAAGCCTGAGTTATATCCGCCACCACCCTCCATGTTGCTTGTCGCGTCGCCGCCATCAATCATGAACGTATTTTGATCGGCGCGCGCCCCCGCGACTGCTCCGCCAGCCAGATTTCCCTCGCCGCTGCCGCCCGGGCCATTAAAACCCGGAATTGACATCGGCTGTAGCAACAGCAAGGAAGTAGCGTCACGGCTTAGGGTTGGCAAGTGAGATAGTAAATTCGAATCCAGCACGTTGCCCATGGTGGCGTCTAGGGTCTGCAATTGGAGCCCGGTAGCTGACACCTCCACCGTTTCCGTCATTCCGCCAACTTCCAAACTCACATTAACCAGGGCCGACTTTCCGACTTCAACTCTAACGCCGGTCACCACGGACTGCCGGAAGCCCTTGCCTGAAACAATGATGCTGTAATTTCCTGGACGCACGGAAGGAAAAGTATAACCACCGTCGCTTCCCGTGGTGACCGAAGTCTTTGCCTTGGTGTCCACATCTTCCAATTCGACCTTCGCGTTCGGAATCGTTGCACCGGTCTTGTCGGAGACTGTACCTGTCACTGTTGACGTTGACGCCGTCTGCGCAGATAGCGAAACGGCCATCGTTAGAACAACAAAGACGAGTTGCACTACGAATCCCAATAGCATCCTTACGCAGCGCATAAAGACCTCCTCAATTTATGAAGACTGGGGATTGGAGAAAATCGGGGAAATAATCCAAAGTTCAGACGGCACCCCCCTCAGATTGCGAAGGAGGCTAGCTCAATGTTACGTCATACGCAATCTTTATTTAGCGCCGTGTCAAGCCTCTTTAGAAATGTCCCCTTCCTTACCTCATTAGAAGTGTCCCTTTTCTTTTGATTTGCTGTTGTCCTTGGGGTGTCCGCCGGAGCGAAGCCCTGCGCCGCGGTTTGTGCGGCGCGTTTAGGGCGTAGCGC
>WNFR01002628.1_pt1 | contig 44844 bp, 48 predicted proteins | sample 5400221 | NCBI WGS metagenome assembly WNFR01 (sample SAMN13153357, study PRJNA577476) | soil metagenome | isolation source: 40 cm soil under Madrone tree | place: USA:California | collected 2016-06-14 | reverse complement strand
TGATCGATTTCTTGTGAACATCCAGTCCGATGTAATACATACTCTGCATGGGGAGCCTCCTTGGTTGTCTCTGAATCAGCGGGACGCTGAGTTCAGCTTTTGTACACCAAGCGCTCCTCCATGACTTATGCATTCAAACGACTCGTCCGCAACCGCTTCCCTCACTTCCTAGAAGTGCGTCTGAACGAAGCCGCTGGCGCGGCGGACGCTTCGCGTGCTATGCTCCGCACGTCGTGCAGCAAGGTAACGCTTTTAACTGCGATTTTCGCTTTTCTCTGATTTTCCTAAGCCATGCAAAATCAATAGGCTACAAACGAAAAAAGATTCAATTCCCATAGCCGTTAGAGCGGGTCCAGCCATTAGCCCGCATCCACCGCAACCGCCAGCGGCCACCTTCAAACGGCTCTATCGAACGCGCGAAGAGCACCTCGCCCGACTTCACGCTTTTGTGAAAGCGCGCCTTCGCTAGAGTACTAACGTTTATGAGGACTAATCTCAAAGGCCATCCCAATCAGCGCCGCCATGCCCCAGGAATGAAACGGAAAGAGGAGGAGGTATACGAGGCAGAGAGCGAAACTGAGCAACGTAGCTGCCATACGGGATAACGCTGCGCCGACACTCTGCTCGTAGCTATTGCGAATGACGAAAACTGTGGCTGCTACTGCCCGCATGCCCCCGAGAAGGTCGTCATCCCGGGACACGAAATGGGCGCGCCCAAGAATGCGGGTGATGAGAAGAAAGCTGGCTAGGCTGGAGATCGCCAGCACAGCGCCGCCGCGCAGGGCGCGGTCGATGTTTGACGGTCGGCGTCTGGTTTTTCCATGGTCATCAAAACTCCACCTAGTACACAGCTTCCATTTCGCGACAGGCGAGGCCCCTAGCACTAAACCCAGCGGATGGGGTACCTCGCCCAGCCACGGACTGGTTGGCATCTACGCGCGCTTAGCGGCCTTTGTTGCGCCGCTTGCGGCCGCCGGATACTCCGGCTTACAGGCCCGTCCGCCATTTTTTCAAGAAACTTACAGAGAGTTTTGGCAACGAAGGGGATCTGCCAGTTAAACTTTGCTCGGATGTCTTAGGAAATGCTCCAGCAGTTCGGAACGAAACTACGTCGCGGTGTAGCAGTGTGGGCATTTCAATTCTGTGCCGCTCTCTGGAATTTTCGGCTCGGGAGGTGACACGAACGGGTCTCGCATTGTTCCTCTCACGACTGTGCTAATGTCCGTGTGGGTGAACTCCTTATTACATTCGCGGCAATGAACAATCCATCGCGGCATGCATGTACCTCTGCTAATGGGGTGATTACCGATGGAATAAAACATCATCGAGTTCGCGATTCAGCGTCATCACGGAATGAGCGCGACACAGTTTGGAGGTCGCCAGGATTTACCGTGGCTACGGAATTGCAGGTTGCGATCAGAGCCACAGATTCTGGCGGCGTCAATGGCGCTTCGCTCATCTCTCCTTGTCTTTAAAAGGAGCCCCGATCATCCGCGCGCCAGTGAATTTAACCGACGCCCTCCCCGATCCTACTTACCGACCGGTGCCAGCATGCGTGTAGTAAATTCGTGATGCTTCCCACGGGGGTTTCGGAAGTCTGCGAGAAAGCCTGGAGGGTTCCAATCGGAGAAGATACTTAGCCGAATGGACTACGCTAAAGACGCGAAGGGAATTGTACCTCTTCGAAATCTTCAATCCCAATCTGATTTGGCTGCCGCGATACCAGGGTTCTACAAAATGTCATACAGTTTTTGCGGTATGGAATTGGGCCGACAGACCGTAGTTTCCTGTGACGATGTCGGATTGTTGGCAATCGCAAGGTGATGCTCTGAGTTGCCCTAGCTCTTCAGAAGCCCCGGCAAAGCGTATTCTGATTGTGGATGATAGTGGTATCGTTCGCCGGACTATCCGCAGAGGTTTGGAGAGGTCGGGTTATGTCGTATGCGGCGAAGCTGCGGATGGTGTCGAGGCTATTACAAAAGCGCGGGAGTTGAAACCCGACCTAGTTGTGATGGATTTGGTGATGCCGGGTACCAACGGGATCGAAGCAACGTCCGTAATCAAGAGTACGATGCCCAGATTGCAGATCATCGCGTTCACAATGTTCGAAGCTCTCGCCAAGTCCTTAACATCGAAACTCGCTATTGCTTCAGTCGTGTCCAAGCCAGAAGGATTGACAAAGTTGGTGGAGTGCATTCAAAGCGTGCTTGGTCCTTCCAAATCAGGTCCCTAAAAAACCGTATCGATAGTTCAAAATGGGTCCACACTGGTTCCATGGGCCATTCAACCACGGATGTTTGGAAGGAAAAGCGCGACCAAAATCAGCAGCGCCACTCGTCCACCAGCGGCAAGATGACTTGAATCTCGCTGGGTATCCAGGAGTCGATTTCCAAGATGGAGCGGGAGCGTTTACGCGTGGAACAGCGATTGGGAAGCCGATGTTCCGTTCAGGCTTTGCATTCCACTCATGGCAAATTCCTCACGCTCGGAGAAATGAATCACGAGGAATTTCCTTGTTCCTTATGCCTTGCAACAAGTACTCCAGCACTTCTTGCTCGCGCTGCGTGAGGTTGAATTGTTGACAGACTTGCGACAGAGGAACTAATCGAGAGGGCCCTCGTTCGAGTAGGACCGCTGTGGTGGGCTGACAGAGTTCCTTGGTACATGAATCTATTAGGAACGCGCGGCAGAAATAACGCCGTCTTCCCGACCACAACTCCTTGACGAAGACCGATTCACCCGGAGACGGCTGGGTTATCAACCTCGACCGAATCGTTTCTGTGAGGAGGAGCTCCGAGCTTGTCAGGCTCTCGACATTATCTGGATAGCTTAGAATCCGAATGGCTTCGCCATTGAACGCCACGGGGGTCAGTGAGGAGTCCAGCAGAAGGAATCCAGCCGCGGATTTGGACGCCGACACTTCGTTCTTCGGAGTTAACCCTTCCGCTCGGGCTGGCGTTGCTCCAACTCTACGGAGCCTGATTTTGCCGGCCATTCGACTGACACAGAAGTCAGTAATGCCAGAGTTCACGGCAGCAGTGCGTGTAGGTTCCATTCAGCCCCCTTTTTGTGGCATTGATCCGGACGGACCGGTTCACGCCGGTTTTCTTCGAAAGGGCGCGGTTTCGCAGTGAAAATATAGGTAAAACACTGTAGTAGCTGAACTTGACCCCTCTTGGATCTGTTTTCTTCTAGTCTCCGAAGGAGAAAGCCTGTCTTGGATTTCGGGTGTTTTCCTGATTGCGCCACCTGACATTTTGGGGCAATTTCCTAAGCGAAAGCTTGCCCCTGCGCTGCGATGACGATTTGAGTTCGTGGAGGTCTTTCAGATTTCGGGGGGAAGAGCGAAAACACGGTCCCCCTCAAGCATCAGACAGGAGGATTCGCATTTCGTCTCAATTGGGAGACTACTCTAGAGCAACAGAGTAGCTATCCATTGTTATTGGAAAGGTGGCACAGTGGCGTTAGACTCCACACCATCGAAACAGAAGAGGCCTGTCCGAGACGCGCGGTCAGAAGCGCGAATTCCGGTGATGGAGCAGGTACAGTTGGCGAGCCTGGGCCAGCCGACAATTACTGAACCCACGAACACGCAAAACATCAGTTCTCGTGGAGCCCGCGTGATGACCCAGCGGATTTGGGAGCCGGGAAGCCGCTTGCTAATCAGGTCTCTGCGGAGCGACTTCTGGGCTCAGGCACGGGTAGTTTATTGGAGGTCCTTCTCAAGCACCCGATATGCGGTGGGACTGGAGTTCCTCGCAAAGACAGGGGAATGGCCGAGGCAAAATTAGTTGAACTAAGCAGCGGAACAGCTGCGCCCAAGCTAGCACTACGGTTGAGTCATGAGAATTTTCCCCACCATTGCCGAGCGAGAAGAGGCACCGGTTTTGATCATGATCAGCCGCAAAAAAGCCTTCACTGTGCTGGGGCTGAGGTTCATCCGATTCGCGATTGCCTTACTGCTCATGCCTTGCAGCAAATACTCCAACACTTCCCGTTCGCGTCGCGTGAGCTTGAATTGCTGGCAGACTCGCGACAACGGGACCAGTGCCGCGGGTCCTCTCTCCAGCAGGATCGCTATGCTTGGCTGAAAGGGCTCTTTGGCGCTGGAATCAACGAGGAACGTCCGGCAAAAATAACGCCTCCTGCCTGACTGGAACTCCGTGACAAAAGCCCACTCGCCTGAGGACTGCTTGCTTATCAGGGTCGACCGAATCTTTTCCGCGAGGAAGAGCTCCGAACGCGCGAGGTTGGCGAGCTTCTCCGGATAATTCAAAATCTGGATGGCCTCGGCGTTGAACGATATCGGGTTCAGTAAGGAGTCCGTCAGAAGAAATCCCGCTACCGACCTAGGGGGAACCAGCTTCTTCATTACCGATTTATTTGTTTCTCCGACTGAGACCTTTTTCAGTATCTCTGGCTGAGGCATCGCGCTCATGGCCGCTTTATGTGCATCGCCTGACTCCAACTGCATTTTTTTTCAGGTCTCATTCTGTGACCACTCAGACCATTGCTCATCAGGTCGCGCTAAAGAGCGTGTCACCTTTAGAGAACACGTTTTGCCCCTCTGTAAGCGCAAATTGCATTTCTGCTAAAACGCGTCCCAGAGGTGGCTCCGGTAAACATAGTCTGTCGGCAGGAGAACACAAGGCGGTGGGATACTCATTTTTGTCTACGTGAAAGACCTGATGGAGGTCAGGTGAATACCCGTACATCGAACCGTCAGGACCTGAGTAGGTCCTCGCGGAAACCTTACGCGACTGCAGAACTGAAACCCGGTTGCAAGTTTCTGGAGAAACCTAAACAATGGCCCGCTCGGGAAGGACCGGGGATCGTTTTCACGAAAACTCAAGGCCCGCGCTGCGATTCCCAACCGCCAGGCCTGAGGGCTTAGAAGCTTGCGTCAGTCACTGAAACAGAAGCGGCTGCCACCCTTACATCCCCTCTTCTCCCTTATCTGCTGTGGATCGAAAGGAACGAGTCTAATCGGCTAGTTCCCCTATAGCGCTAGTCCCATAGCCTAGTCCATTGGACTAACGCGCACGGCTAAACCTTTTGTACGCGGGGCTTTTCCGTACGTCAATTCGAGGAATGACCGCATTGCACGATACTCCGGTGTTCGTTAGTGTGACCCCGCAGTTCAAGTACCGAATTTTCATTAGGAACCCTGAGGTGGGAGTGAAAGGGCGGTAGCTTGGCCAGCAGGCTTTGTCAGTGTTCACTTGGAGATCGATGTGGAATTGGAGATTGATGTGGAAACGGAAAACATCTCTTGCAATTGGTATGCGCTGCGCGTCAGAAGCCGGCACGAAAATACCGTTGCAACGCATTTGCACGCCAGAGGGTACGAATCGTTTCTGCCCTTATACAAATGCCGACGCCGCTGGTCCGACCGCTTTAAAGAAATCGATCTCCCGCTTTTCGCTGGATACGTGTTTTGCCGGTTTAGCCTCCTGAATCGGCTGCCAGTTCTTGCAATTCCTGGAGTTGTTCACGTGGTTGGAATCGGCAGAAACCCGGTGCCCATTGATGCAACTGAAATCGCCGCGATCCAGACCGCTGTTAAATCCGGATTACCCAGAGAACCATGGCCGTTCCTAGAGATTGGACATAGGGTCAAAATCACGCATGGCCCATTTTGTGGCGTAGAGGGAATCTTGTTGGGTTTCCGTGGGAATCAGCGCCTGGTGTTGTCTGTAACGCTCTTGCAGAGATCGGTGGCGGTTCAAGTCGATGCGTCTTGGGTCCAGCACGCGCTACACCAGGACCGGGATTGCAGTGGCCCTGTGACTGGTCAAGCTCCTTCATGGCAAGCCACTGGCTAGCCATACTTGGAATTCCGCAGCCGTACGATTTGGACTTACCTAGGCCGATTTTTCCCGGGCCAGTTCTCTAATCCGTCGCAGTGCTTCTTAGACATCGCTAATCGGAGGGATGCCGGATAGCCCCGAGCTATCGATCGGTCCTGCGACTGATAGCGTTCAATTCTTGGGACTCTCAATCTAGAGCCGAAAAAAAATCATGCCACTGCTTGTTCTTGTCGGCGCACTTTTGTTATCGGCAACACTTACCCGGTGGATCCGCGATTATTCCATCGCTCGCGGATGGGCCTCTATTCCGAGTTCCGATCGTCACGTTCATACGCGCCCGATACCACGGTTGGGCGGAGTTGCTATTTTCCTGACACTCTGGTGCATGGTGCTGGTGGCACACTGGCTGCCGTGGCGCTTCAGCACGGGCGAGTTCGCTTGGTCGCATCTCGCTTTGAAGATACTGGGGCCGGCAACCATTATCTTTGTGCTGGGTCTGATCGACGATTTTTATGGAGTGAGCGCATACGTTAAGTTTGCGGTGCAGGCGGGTGCGGCGGCGCTTTTGTACTGCAACGGCTTTGGAATATCGCGCTTGTCGCTACTGGCGGGGCATCCCCATCTTGGTTGGCTGGTGGGACTTCCCCTGACAATTCTTTGGGTCTTGTTGATCACCAATGCCTTCAATTTAATTGATGGGCTTGACGGGCTCGCGGCGGGATGTGCTCTCTTCTCAACACTAGTGACTTGTATAGTGGCGTTATGGTTTCACAGCGGGGGGATTCTTTTTCTGACGGTTGCGCTGGCGGGCGCAATCATCGGCTTCCTCCGTTATAACTTCAATCCCGCGTCGATTTTTCTCGGCGACTGCGGGAGCCTCCTGATCGGTTTCTTGCTCAGTGCGATCGCTCTCGCCGGATCACAAAAAGCTCCGACGGTGGTAGCCGTTGCGATCCCTATCGTTTCTCTAGGGCTCCCGATTTTAGACGTGGCAGTTGCGGTGGTCCGCCGGTTCTTGAGCTGTAAACGGCTATTTGACGCTGACCGTGAACACATTCACCACAAGTTACTCGGCCGGGGCATATCCCATAGACAAGCTGTCCTGGTGCTTTACGGAGTCAGCGCCTGCTTTGGTCTATTAAGTCTCTTCCTTCTGCACCCGGCGACTACCGCAGTCGTGATCGTGGTAGCGGTGGCCGGGATTGGCGTCTGGATTGGGGTACAGCAGTTGCGCTACCACGAATTCCTGGAACTGGGCCGCATGGCCAGCCGCACACTGAATCAGCGTCACGTGATCGCCAATGACATACGCATTCGCCGAGCGGCAGAGGCTCTACAGTCATGCACGACGATGGCGCACTTTTGCCAAATATTGCAGCGGTGCCTTGAACCGGCGGGGTTCGATGGTTTCGGGGTGGATGTGTCGGCGGAACTGCCGGTCGGGGGCGAGGTCTGCCCATTCAGCCATGTCGGCGGATCAAAACTTCAGTTCATTTGGGATCATTCAGTAACTTCATCGGAAACGAATTGGACTTTGACGTTCGGCCTGGTAGCGCACGACGGAAACCGGTTGGGCACCTTCACGTTGTATCGAAAGAACACGGCATCTCCTCTGCGGATGGATCTCGACGTCTTTACGGCGACAGGATTCTGCGGTGCAGTCGCCTCGATGATCGAGAAAAAACAGGATTCTTGGTTTGTTAAGGGCCGCAAAGAACAGACACAAATGCCTGCGTTTGAAACAGTCGGTCCGGTGATGGGTCCAAGGGTGAGTCAGCCCATAATCGTCCCGACCTCCGGCTAGAACTGAAGGTCCAAAATCAGCGTCCGTCACGAAAAACTATGCGAGCCAGAGTCATGAACGCACAACTGCGCAGTGAACGAACGTTGCCGGATCGGCAGCGAAGCACTCGAGTCGGCTTTGCTGGCTTGGCCAGATCCATGTGGATGCGCGCGGCTAGATGGATGATGACGACGGGAGTTGTCTCGCTTGGCTTGACAGTTTTCTTTGCGACTGTGAGTTGCGTTGCTCAGGTTCCCTCGTCGTCATCACCGGATGAACTGAAGGCGAAGTGCGACGACCAGGTTCGTTCCACTTACCTGCTGGGACCTGACGACCAGCTGGACATTTACGGCCCTGAATTGAGTGAAGGAGTCAACAAGCCAGTGCGCGTTGACGGCGACGGCGACATACAGGCGCCGCTAGTGGGACGCGTCCATGTGGCGGGGCTAACCGTTCAGCAGACGGAGCAACAGCTCAACAAGGTCCTAAGCAAGTACATTCGTGATCCGCAAGCTGTAGTAACCGTTGCGGAGGTACGCAGTCAACCGGTTTCCGTGCTAGGCGCGGTAAACACGCCGGGTGTTCACCAGGTGCAGGGACACAAGGCGTTGCTAGAGATGCTGGCGCTGGCGGGCGGGATCCGCTCGGACGCCGGGTACAGCGTTCGCATCACGCGTCAGCTCGAGTGGGGATGTATTCCGTTGCCGAAAGCGGAGTTTGACCCTTCGGGTCATTTCAGCGTGGCCGAACTGAATTTGAAAAGAATCATGGAAGCCAAAAACCCAGAAGAGAACATCCAGATTTTTCCTCATGATGTTATCTCCGTTCCGAAGGCGGAAATGGTGTATGTGATCGGAGAGGTAAAACGCTCTGGCGGATTCGTTTTGGGTGAACACCAGAGTATTTCCGTGCTGCAGGCCCTTTCGCTTGCTGAGGGACTCAACGGAACAGCCGACGCACGGCACGCCAGAATCCTGCGTTTGAAACGGGACGCTGATCAGCGTGAAGAGATGGCTGTGGATGTTAAAGATGTTCTGAACGGAAAAAAGGCTGATGTCGCGCTTCGCGCCGACGACATCTTGTTCATCCCCGGCAGTACGGGGAAAAAGGCGGCGCTACGTGCCGTCGAAGCTGCTATTCAAACGGGAACAGGCATGGCCATCTGGCGCACGCCTTGAAGGGTTATTTGGGGCACAGGATGAAACCTTCCGAATTTCCAATCGACAAAGCCGACCGACGCTTAAGCGAAGTTGGCCGACACACGGAACACAGTCCCACGGTGTACAGGTCTGTGGAGTCGCCTTCGCCGGAGAACGCCCTGGCGGGGAACTACGACAGCCTCTTGGACTACTGGCACGTTCTGTTCCGCCACAGAGTGACACTCCTAAAATTTACCCTAGGGGGGCTGCTCGCGGCGGTACTGATCAGCTTGGTGCAGACACCCATCTATCGCGTCAGGACTTCGCTGGAGATCCAGAGCATTGCAGAGCGAATCGTTACTTGAGGACGTGATCGACAAACTGAAGCTGCATAAAGAGCGGCCCACAACCAGATGGGGAGCCTTCGCAGCGGGGGTGCAGCGTATTTTCGAATTATCTAAAACCTCGCGCCTCCCAGAAAGGGAGGAGTTGATCCGGCAGATAGAACGCAATCTGACTGTCCGGACATCGGGTAACTCGCGCTTGCTGGAAGTGTTGTATGAGTCGCCGGATCCCAAGAGGGCGGCCGACTTCGCGAACACGTTGGTGAGCGAATTCATCGAACTAAGCCAAGAGGAAAGGTGGAAGTCCGCCCAAGGCACGGCCGAATGGCTGACGAGCCACCTGGATAAAATGAAGGCGCAGTTGGAAGCTTCGGAGGCGCAGCTCCAGGATTACGCGCGCACGTCGGGGCTGTCGTTTACCTCGGAAAAGGAAAACCTCGCGGAGAACCGGCTCAAAGAATTGCAAGACGAGCTGTCGAAGGCACAGGCGGACCGTATTGCCAGCCAGGCGAGATTTGAAGGGGCTAAGAACAAGCCGGCGGATTCGCTACCAGAAATGTTGGAAGACCCAACTATGCGGGAGTATCGCCAGAAGCTGACTGAATTACAGCGACAGTATGCCGAACTCAGCGCAACGCTGACTCCGGAACACTACAAAGTGCAGCGCGTGCAAGCGCAGGTCAATGAACTAAAGTCCGAGATGCAGAAGGAACGTAGCAACGTGCTGCGGCGCATCGGCAATGAATACGCGGCTGCTCTGCGCCGTGAAAAACTCCTGGCCGATGCCCACGCCAATCAGGAAAAGGTGGTGGCGGATCAATCGAATAAGGCCATCCACTACGATACGCTGAAGCGCGACGTGGATTCGAACCGCCATCTGTACGAAGTGATGTTGCAGAGGGTTAAGGAAGCCAGTTTGGCTACCGCGATGCGCGACAGCAACGTACTAGTTGTTGACCGCGCGAGGCCGCCGCTGCTCCCGTACCGTCCAAGCCTGCCAATGAACTCTGCGATTGGCTTGTTCAGCGGCGTGTTCCTGGGCTTCGGATTCGTGCTGCTCCGAGAACGTATTGACCGGCGCATAAGTGCTCCCGGCGACGCGCAGGTCTACCTAGATTTACCCGAATTGGGCGTACTACCTTTCGACGAGGCCGGTTTCCTGCGGCAAATCCCTAACCGAGTGCAGCCGCATCCCTGTGCCACACCGCTTCCGGAGGGCAGTGCGATGACATCCTTGCTCGGCGATTGTCCGGAACTGGCGACATGGAAGCGCAAGCCTTCCTTGCTTGCTGAATGCGCTCGCACCACCCTGACTTCTATTCTGTTGCCCAGCCAGAATGGCGAAGGTCCTCGGATCATTGTCCTAACGAGTCCAAGCCCGGGCGATGGTAAAACGACCGTGGCGTGTAATCTCAGCATTGCAGTGGCGGAGATCGGTCGCAAGGTTCTGCTGATTGACGGCGATCTGCGCCGCCCGCGCCTGCATAAGGTTTTTGGCATGGCGAACAGTGGGGGATTAAGTGATGTGCTGTGGGCAGACACGTCGCTGGAAACGGTTCCGCTCTCACAACTGGTTCGCGAAACCGAAGTCTCCGGTCTGTGCATACTGCCCGGGGGCAGTTGCGGCGTGACTCCATCGAATCTCTTTTATTCTCCCCGAATGTCGAGGCTTTTGATGCGGCTGCGGATGGAGTTTGACATGATCCTGATTGACGCTCCGCCAATGATCCATCTCGCGGATGCTCGGGTGCTGGGCCGCCTCGCGGATGGCGTCATTTTGGTGGTCCGCGCTGGGCAAACTACGACTGAAAGTGCGCTATTCGCCAGTCAGCGTTTTGCCGAAGATGGGACGCGCGTGCTCGGTACCGTTCTAAACAGTTGGGATCCAAAAACAAGCCAGCGTTACGGCTACGGGAGTTACAGCGATTACCAGGAGTACGTCGCTCGGTAAGTCAAAAACCTGACGTTTGCCGTTTACCCTGACACCATGCTCTTTGACTCGCCCGCTTATTTTATTTTTTTGCTACCCGTTGTGCTGATCTATTGGCGTCTCGATCGGCGCCAACAAAACGTCTTTCTACTGCTTGCGAGCTACTTCTTTTACGGCTGGTGGGACTGGCGCTTCCTGGCCCTCATGATCGTCAGCACGACGATGGATTTCCTGATTGCGCAAAAAGTAACCCCGAGTCGCGGGGACACGAACCGCAAAAAGTGGCTCACGTTCTCTTTGGTATTGAACTTTTCCATTCTTGGGATATTTAAATACTTTAACTTTTTCGCGGACTCGTTTTCAGCCACTCTAAACACACTGGGAATCCACAATATTCCTCTGCCGCTAATCCGTATCATTCTTCCACCGGGCATTTCCTTTTATACATTCCAGGAAATTGCATACATCGTGGATGTCTATAAGGGGAGACTTGGGCCAGCGAAGTCTTTTGTGGAATACGGGTTATTCGTCAGCCTGTTTCCGCATCTGATCGCCGGACCGATTCAAAGGCCGGGCCACCTGCTACCTCAGGTTCAGAAAGATCGCGCCTTCGATGCGGACCGATTTTTCGATGGTCTAATGCTGATTTTCTCCGGCCTTGTGCGCAAGTGTGTGGTCGCAGACAATTGCGCTCTGCTGGCGAACGCCGCGTTTGGAGGTCAATTCGGAAGGCCGAACTTCTGGGTCGTTCTGATCGGAACGTACGCGTTTGCGTGGCAGGTGTACGGAGACTTCAGCGGATATAGCGATATTGCGCGAGGCAGCGCTCAATTGATGGGTTTTCACTTCATGGTCAATTTTCGACAACCCTATCTTGCGCTTCGGCTGCAAGATTTCTGGCGCCGCTGGCACATTAGCCTAAGCAGCTGGCTGCGCGATTACTTGTATATACCCTTAGGCGGCAGCGCCGGCGGAACATGGAAAACCTCGCGGAACCTTGTCGCGACCATGGTCCTCGCCGGACTTTGGCATGGCGCAAATTGGACGTTCGTCATATTTGGGGCGATTCATGGGGTTGTCTTGTCCGTTGAGCGCCTTCTCTTTCCGATCGCAAGAAACGCAAGTGATGCCGCCCGCCCCGGCGCCGTGGCGGGGTTCCTCTCGCTGTGGGGACAACGCATCTTAACTTTCAACGTCTTCTGCCTGACCTTGGCATTCTTTCGCGCACCCTCGCTCAGTGCGGCGACCCAGTTTTTGTCTGGGTTGTCCAATTTCGCGTGGCAGAGCGAATACGCCTCGGTATTCTTCATGCTGAGCCTTTTCTCCATACCGTTGTTTGTCGTGGACTTGTTGTTGGAAGCGAGCAACCAGGAATATCCGTTCGCGAACGCTTCGTACGCACTTCGGACGGCGCTTGCGAGTGTAGCTCTTGTCGTGTTGACACTTTTGTCAGGGAACACTTTCCATGCGTTCGTCTATTTCCGATTCTAAATCTCAAGCCGTGACTTACGCGAAAGTCTTGGCTGGAATTTGCGCAGTCCTGCTGATGGCCATCGAGGTTTCCGCGATTTATCTGCTCAAGCATGATTCCGCGACGTATGCGCGGATTTCTCACCAATATGATGAAGCCGTGAAGATGCATCCCTGCGGATATGGCGTACCCCCTTGCGTACTGATGGTGGGCAATTCTTTATTGCTGCATGGAGTCGAGTTGAATCGCTTGCAGGAAATGACTGTCGCCAAAATGCGCATCTATCCCATCTTTCTCGAAGCGACCGGGTACTACGATTGGCTGTACGCTCTACGCCGACTATTCCGCGAGGGAGCGAAGCCCCAAGTGGTGGTCGTCGGGGTCGGTGTGAACTATTTTCTCCAGAACGATGTGCGACCGGACTATGTTCCGATGCTGTTCTTTGACGCCCGAGACACTCTCGCTGTGGCTTCGGATTTGCATTTGGACCGCACGGCTACCAGTAATCTGCTGCTTGCGCATTCGAGCACTTTTTGGAATACGCGTAGCGCGATCCGCATGCAGATTCTCAGCCATTTAGTTCCACACCTCGAGGATGTGTTCTCGCATATCAATGTAAGGCCGGGCATTCCAGAAGGCCGCGACTTTGAAGAAATTGCGATTCCGCGTTTACAAAAAATGCGCGAGCTGTGCGAAGCACACGGAGCAAAATTGATTCTCCTGGTCCCGCCAACGCTGTCGTCGGAGAGCGCGGTCGCCGAAATGGCGGGCGCTGCGCACACGGTCGGGGTAGACGTTTCGGTACCGATTGACCCAGCAACGCTTTCGGCAAAGTTTTACCAGCGGGACGGAATGCACCTCAATCGCGAGGGCGCAGTACTCTTCACGTCAGCACTGGCTAAGGACCTTCCCGACAGAGTTGTGACTCGCGACACGTTAGCGTCCCGCTGGATTCGATGAAGACACTCGTCTCTTGCAAATGCGTAGACACCGACCGTGAGCACTGAAGCCTCAAGCGTATTCGCGGTACAGCAAAGCGAACGTGCGTCGTTGTGCGCAGATTTCAGCTGGATGTTTGTTGGGAACGCCGTTTATGCGGGCGGCCAGTTTGCGACGCTAATGCTGCTAGCTAAGCTGCTTCGGCCGGAGCTCGTGGGGCAGTACGCTTTGGGACTCGCGGTGGTATATCCCGTGATCAATCTCATGAACCTGCAACTGCGGGCCATTATGACCGCAGGGACTCGTTCGCAGACCCATTTCGGCCATTATCTCAGCCTTCGCATTCTCACCAGCTCAGTCGCTCTCGTGATTATTTTTGGCATCACCCAAATCTTAGGGTATCGCTGGGAATTGACGGCGGTAGTTTTGATGGTTGGCGTAGCGTACGGCATCGAGAGCATCAGCGATGTGTATTATGCGCGGTTGCAACTGCACGACAGAGTGGCTGAGATCTCCAAGTCATTGATTGTAAGAGCGCTGCTGTCCGTGCTCGGGCTGGCGGTCGCGGTCTATGTCAGCCGAAGTCTGCTGTGGGGACTCGCAGGTATTGTGCTGGCACGGGCAATGGTCCTCTTCGGCCATGACATTTGTGAGCGAACCCATGGTCTGCCTGGGCAGTCCAAGTGGCTCCTGAGAAACGAGGCGCTCACGCCGCGCTTCGATTTCAGGGTGCAACGGGAATTAGTTTGGCTCAGCCTCCCCTTGGGAATAGTAGTGCTCTTAGCCGCTATGAATTCCAGCGTTCCCAGCTACTTCATCAAGCATGCATTAGGGGAACGGGACTTGGGCATTTTCTCAGCAATCGGATTCGTAGTTTCGATAGGAAACATGGCAGTGGTGTCGTTGGGTCAGTCAGCGTTCACCCGGCTGGCGAGATCGTATGCCACGGGCAACCGTGTGGCGTTCGGCTTGCTTCTCGGCAAGCTTCTCACCTTTGGGGCAACTCTCGGACTGTGCGGCATGATCGTTTCTAAATTGGCGGGACGCGAGATCCTCACCATCGTGTTCCGCCCCGAATATGCGGAGCGGGCAGATCTTCTTCCTTGGATCATGGCAGCCGGAGGCGTCGTGTATATGGCGCAGTTTTTGGGGTTCGGGATGACCGCGGCCAGTTATTACACCTCCCAAGTCGCACTGAATGTTCTTGCCATCTTAAGCCTCGTGGCAGCTTGTTATTGGTTGGTCGCACGACAGGGTCTCCTGGGTGTGATCTTCGCGATGCTGATCGCGGCGACCGTGCAGTTAGCAGGGAGCGTCATGATTTTAAGCGTAGGCATGCGAACGCAGGCTCATGCATGCGCCGAAAGGGCTGAAACAGCATGACGCCGGGGCTTCATCAGATGACTACGACGCCAGTCCCACCGTTCTTTTGGCGAGCCCGCTTGTGTCGGTTTGCTGCCATCGACGAATTTGGCTTCTTGCGGCGATCTGCCACGCTTGGCCATGCAGATAAGGGAAGAGGTGTCCGCTCTTCCTTAGGGTCAAGGGAGTTCTCCTGTCTGGGCAAGCTTGCGTTCGCTTCCCTTTGGCTCTTGGTATTCGCCATTCCATGGGAAGACGCAATCACGATCTCTGATTTTGGTACAAGCGCACGTTTGATCGGGATGGTCACCGTAAGTTTGGGTGTCTTCGCAATCATCGAAAGCGGGAGAGTCCGACGCCCAGCCGCGGGGCACCTCATGATGACCCTATTTGTGTTATTGGCGGCAGGAAGCCACCTTTGGAGTCTTTATCCCGAGGGAACTCTAGTACAGACCTTCTCGTACCTCCAGCTCCTCATGATGGTGTGGCTGATATGGGAGCTTTCTGCTGAAGTCCGAGAGCAGACGCGGCTTATGCAAGCTTACGTTTTTGGGACATTCGTTTCGGGGATAGACACGGTGTACCAATTTCTGTCACACCACGAGGCCGCTTATCAACGTTATGCGGGCGCTCGGTTAGATGCCAATGACCTGGGACTAATGATGGCCTTAAGCATCCCCGTCTCATACTATCTGCTCATTCAGAGTAAAGGGCTGATGGCCTGGGTCTACAGACTGCAACTTGTTTTGGCGGGAACAACCGTCTTGCTGACCGCTTCAAGGGGAGCAACCTTGGCGACCCTTGTCGCCTTGGCTATCGTGCCCTTGACTCATGCGCGCTTGAGAGCGCGTCAGAGAATCGCCGCTCTGCTGACAATATCAACGCTCGTGTGCGGCGCTTTTCTCTTCGTACCAGAAAGCTCATGGGAACGCTTATCCACAACGCCCAACGAACTCGCACAGGGTACGCTCACCGGACGCAGGGTCATCTGGGCAGCAGGCTGGGAGGTTTTCCGGGAGCATCCTTTCCTGGGTGTTGGAGCGAATGCGTTCCGGATTGTCGTCAGCCGTGTTTTGGCTGAACCGATTCGCGCCGATCAAGACGCTCTGCCTCCGGCGCCCCCTGCGCACAATACTTTCCTGTCGGTCCTCGTCGAGCACGGCGTGATTGGCTTTACGCTTTTTTGCTCTTTGCTGAGTGTCCTAGCGCTGTCACTGACGGCGCTGCCTCCGTTCCCCCGGAAACTATGGATTGTGTGTCTGGGGGTTTGGGTAGTAGGAGTATCCAGCTTGACTTGGGAAATGCGGAAACCGACTTGGTTCTTCTTCGGCCTGTTAATGGCGCAATGCGGCACCATAGCCCAGAAGCGGACACAGAGGTATGCTCCCGCTCTTGCTGGTGCGCATCATCAGAATCATCTTCTCGTCATGGGATCTTGATCGTAATCCGCCTGGCTAGCACGCGGTTCTGGTGAGAGAAACTCCGCTGTTACCAACGAAACGCACACATGAAGAAGATCAAGGTAGTCCATATCGTTCCGATGCTGAGCCCGGGTGGCGCCGAGCGCGTGGCGGTTCATATCGTGAGGGGATTGAACCGTCAGCGGTATGAACCAGTAGTCATTTCGTTCACTGGGCGGCTGGGATGCGACCTCGACAGTTTGCTCGAGGAAGCCGGAGTAGAAGTTCGATATTTGGGCAAACGCCCGGGATTCGATTACCGCGTCTACCCCAGATTGCATCCTGTTCTCAGATACTACCGACCGGATATTGTTCACACCCATCTGCATGTGCTTCGCTATGCGTTGCCATCCCTGCTGCTTCTCAAGGGCGCCTCGTTGTTGCACACGGTTCACAACCTGGCGGAACGCGAGATTGAACCTAGGGCGCGCTGGATTCAGCGCTACGCACTCAACCACGGAGTTGTCCCTGTCGCGGTCGCCGAAGAAGTAGCACTAAGCCTAGAGCGCCTTTACGGGATTCGACAGTGCCGCGTGATCTCGAACGGCATTCCGACGAGTTGCTACGCCAGTCCCTCGACGCTACGGAGGGAGTGGCGGGCAAAGGAAGGTTTCGCCGACGATGATTTTCTCTTTGTCTGCGTGGCACGTTTAGCTCCACAGAAAAACCACGTGCTGCTCCTGAAAGCGTTCGCGCAAGGCCCCGCTTCCGATCCGAAGGCCCATTTGGCCCTGGTTGGAGAGGGCGCCTTACGGGAACGGCTGGAAGAGCAGGTTAAGAATCTCGGTCTAACCCGCCAAGCCCACTTTCTCGGGCTCCGGACCGATATTCCGGACGTGCTGGGTGCAATGGATGTTTTCGTGCTGAGCTCGGATTGGGAGGGTAACCCGCTCTCGGTAATGGAGGCCATGGCCTCCGGTTTGCCTATTGTGAGCACCGCTGCGGGTGGTGTGCCGGACCTCTTCGAGAGTGGGAGGGAAGGTCTTATCGTGCAGCCAGGAGATGTTGAGGCTCTCTCCAACTCCATGGCATTTCTCTTAGAAAACCGAGAACTTAGGCAGTCTTGGGGGATGGCAGCGGCGCGGCGGGCAAGAGAAAACTTCGACGTGTCGACGATGGTGCAGGCGTACGAGAAAGTGTATGAGAATCTTGTTGATCGTTCGCATCATCTGAACGGGAACGTACTCTCCGGAAGTCCGCCATTCCCGCCGAAGAAGGGGTTGGGAAGACCTGAAGTGACATCTGCCTGCTATTGAGGCGCGATACCAAGGAAATCGAGGGAGTCTAATCTATCCCTTCGATCTTTCACTCAAGATTTATGGAGATACCTCGAAACTATCGATACGTCTTTACGGTGTTCACTCCCACGTTTAATCGCTCTCAAACATTAGCCCGAGTGTACGAGAGCCTCCGGCTTCAAACCTTTCGTGATTTCGAGTGGCTGGTCGTAGATGACGGGTCTGCTGACGGCACGAGAGAACTCATCGAAAAGTGGCAAACCGAATCAGGCTTTCCGATCCGTTACATCTATCAGGAAAATCAGGGCAAGCCTGCAGCCTTCAATCGAGGCGTCCGAGAGGCCCAGGGGGAGTTATTTCTTACTTTGGATTCCGACGACGCTTGCGTGCCGCAGGCGTTAGAGCGATTCAAATATTATTGGGATGGCATCCCCCTGACCGAGAAAGACAAGTTTTCTGCGGTCACTGTGTTGTGTAAGGACCAGAATGGAAAGCTTGTCGGTGACAAGTTCCCCCGGGACGTCTTGGACTCAGACTCTATTGAGTTGTTCTTCAAATACAACGTGAAGGGTGAGAAGTGGGGTTTTCACCGAACTGACGTGCTGAAGCAATTCCCATTCCCAACGGTGCGGAACGCAAAATTCGTTTCTGAAGGAGTCGTCTGGTTCGCGATAGCCCGCAGGTTTAAGACGCGATTCGTTAATGAGATGCTCCGGATATACCACATGAATGACAAAACCGGAGACCGCTTGACCTCTCTCAGCCCCGCAGCGTTGTTTGGGCGCGCCCACTTTCATAAGTACATCTTGAATGAGCTCATCGATTTGTGCTGTTCGTCACCCGCAAGTATATTACGTTCGGCCATCAATTTCAGCCGCTACTCATTCGGTATAGGAAAAGGTCCTTACTCCCAGTTTAGGGAACTCCGCCCTTTGATCGCGCGATTGCTGGTGGTGATTTCACTTCCCCTTGCTTTCGCAATATCCCTGAAAGACAAGCACAGCGTTGCAACAGCGGTAGAAAGATAAAGCATCCATTGTTTGGCCACCCGACCGTTTGGCGAGCCAGGCGGAGCAACATGATCAAGATCATGCACATCATCACGACCCTCGGGCCAGCCGGCGCCGAAACTATGCTCTGCCGAATCGCTTCTGGCATGGATAACTCACGATTTGAAAATGAGGTTGTTTCGCTTACCGCCATATTGGACCTGGCGGAGCCAATGCAGCAATCCGGTGTACGTGTGCGGACGCTCGGCATGAGAACGAGAGTGCCAAACCCGTTGCTGGTGATGCGCCTTGCACGATGGATTCGCGAGTCCAAACCAGACGTTATTCACACCTGGATGTACCATGCAAACTTGGTCGGCGCGCTCGCCGCGCGCCTAGCTGGTAATGTGCCAGTGGTTTGGGGCATCCACCACAGCGCACTCGACCCGCGCGTTGACAAGCGGCGCACCATGTTAGTCAATCGCGCGTGCGCCGTCTTATCTCGAAAGTTCGCAGCCAGGGTTGTGTGTTGCTCAGAGGCATCGCTGCGCGTCCACAGGGAACTTAGCTATGCCCCCGAAAAATTGGAAGTTATTCCTAACGGCTTCGATCTGAACCAAGTCAAACCCGACCCAACAGCCCGTGTATCGGTGCGCCAGGAGCTAGGCATCCCGCCGGACACCCCTCTAATTGGGATAGCGGCACGCTTTCATCCACTAAAAGACCATCACAACTTCATCCAGGCTGCCGCGCGGCTACACAAAAAAATACCGGGGGTTCACTTCCTGCTTTGCGGCCTTGGTATTACCTGGCAAAACCCCCAGTTGGCGGGATGGATTCGAGCAGCGGGCATACGTGACTCCTGTCATCTATTGGGGCTACGCCGAGATATGACTCGCCTATTTGCCGCGATGGATATTGCCACTACTGCTTCTCGCAGCGAAGCCTTTCCCGTTGCAATTGGTGAAGCGATGGCATGCGAAACGCCCTGTGTGGTGACCGACGTGGGGGATTCCGCAATGATCGTTGATCAGACCGGTGTCGTCGTCGCTCCGGAAGATCCGGATGCGCTGGCGGAAGCATGGCGGAAGCTCATAGAAGCGGGCCCGGAGGTGCGGCGCCAGCTCGGAATGGCTGCCAGACGCCGAGTGCAGCAATATTTCGCTCTGCCTGCGATTGTGGACCGCTATCAGGACATCTATGCAGGGTTGGCAACCGAAAGATTGCAGAGTGTATCTTCCCCGGGGCTCTCGGAATGTGCCCGATAACTACGCAGCGTTTCGCGTGCGTCTGAGGATAACTGTCGTTTGAAATGTGGCGCCCTCGTTCCCGCGGGCCTGGACCCTAGGTTCGCGTTCGCAACAAAGTGACAAACCCGACTGCTTAACTACAAGTGGAGGAAAGATGCGTACGCTAAAGGTTCATCTGCTCCTGTGTTTCGCGTTGCTTTTCGCTTCGACGGTTCATGGCCAGACCAACACCGGGGTGAACAACGCGGCGTTGAATGGCAACTATGCATTTAGCTTCAGTGGGGTCAGCGGGAATGGGACTGTGTCATCCGTCTACGCGGCTGTAGGGAGATTCACAGCGGACGGGGCCGGCACTCTCAACAGCGGCGAACTGGACACCAACGGCGTTGGTGCTGGAGTCGCGCTGGTTGCTCAACCGTTCACCGGAACGTATTCGATTAGTGCGGACAATCGCGGCGTGATGACTTTGAATTTTTCGGGCGGCTCGGCAAAGCTCGCTTTTGTGATGATGGCCAACGGCAACGCCCGGTTCATCAAGTTCGACGCCTCAGGAGGGGCAGGAACGATTGGTTCGGGGACCATGGAAAAAGCGGACACGACCGCATATAGCACGGCCAGAATAGCGGGTGACTACGCGTTTGGCGCGGCCGGCTTCGATAACGCTAATAATCGCGCTGCGATCGCGGGCCGCTTTACTTCAAACGGCGCAGGCACGCTCACCAACGCCGCTGGGGACGTCAACGCCTATGGCACCGATTATCCGATGAACTTCACGGCGGCGAATTACACGGTGTCCAACACGGCCACCGGGCGAGGATCGATGCACCTCGCATTCACGTTTGGCGGAGCTCCAGCGAGTTTGAACTTCGTTACTTACGTCGTGAATTCGGGAAAGCTATTTGCAATGGAGGGTGACACAGTTACGACTGCGACCCCGCTGCTTAATGGCGCCGTGGTGCAGCAGCAAATTCCCGCTGGTGGATTCTCCAATGCCTCGCTCAACGGCGACATGGTGATTTACCTCACCGGGCTCTCCATGTGCGGTAGTGCATCAGGCGTGCCTAAAGCGGTTGCAGGTTTGCTCACCACCAACGGTAACGGTGCGCTTTCCTTAACTTATGACGAGAACTACTGCAGAGCACCCAATTCCGTCACCGGTGCGGCGGGGACGTACAGTGTGTCCAGCAATGGTCGAGCGTCGATCAGGATAGGGGGATACAACCTGGTTGCCTACCTGGTGAATTCGAATCAGATTTTCCTCTTCGTCTCGGATGCCAATGTTTTGTTCGGATTTGGCGAGCCCCAGGCCCCGCTTACATTCAGTAATAGTGCGCTGAAGGGTACGTATGCCGGCTTTGCGACCAACCCAGTGGATTTCGGAGTGGTTGTTTTCTCCGGCGAGTTCTCGGCGGACGGCGTCACTTCGACCGGCAACATTAGCGGTACCGAGGATGTCGGCGCGCCGAGCGGAGCGGTTTCGGGCGCATCGTTCAAAGCTACCTACTCTGTAGGCTCATCGCCAACAAATGGCAGGGGAACTATGATGGTTACTTCCGGCACCGGGGGCAACGCTATCATCTATATGGTCTCCGGTTCTAAGTTTGTGGCGCTTCCACTAAACGATCCCAATCCCGCAATCTGGGACTTCGAGTTGTCTTCCACGCCTGCGTCCCTGTCCCTTTCCTCGCTTTCACTCAATCCCGCCAGTGTAACGGGCGGGAATTCCTCTACGGGCACGGTGACATTCAGCGGAGTGGCTCCCGCGGGTGCGCAAGTTACTCTTTCCAGCAGCGACACGTCGGTGGCGAGGGTTCCCACCAGTGTGACGGTTGCCGCAGGCGCGACAGGCGCAACATTCACGATCAGCACGAGCGTCGTGGCCACGTCAACCAGTGTGACCATCTCGGCGACTTACGGTGGCGTGACAAAGACAGCCGCGCTCACAGTGACGCCAGCGACCCCACCCGCACCGACTATCTCCTCGTTGACACTGAACCCTTCGAGTGTTCTTGGCGGTTTGCAATTTTCCACGGGCACTGTAACGTTGAGCGGACCAGCCCCTGCGGGAGGCGCGCAGGTCATGCTTTCCAGCAGCAGCGGCGCGGCTAGCGTACCTTCCAGCGTGATCGTTCCTGCTGGAGCCAGCAACGCAACGTTTAGGGTCAATACGTCCGTAGTTCTTGTCTCAACTTCCGCCACGATCTCAGCTTCATACAACGGTGCGACTCGGACGGCAGCTCTCTCTGTGTACTAGCAGAGCGGATGCGCCTTGATAGGCGATTTCCACCAATCCACGTAGAACAAGCGATGTCGTATCAGAAGCAGTCTGGCGTGCGCCGGGCAACTTACTGGTCTGCTTGATAGATTCCCGATGATTAGAAAGATGAATGGGAGTGCGGGGCGACCCCGCTTGGTGGTCGCCGTGAATTCGGCAATTGCCGTTGGTTTCTTTCAAGGTCAATTGCAGTTTTTTCAGGACAAAGGCTTCGATGTGACGGTTCTCTGCCCGGAACGACGCAAGGATGAGTGGGAAGTAGACCGGCCCGAGGGCGTTCCAATCATCCAGGTGCCTATGGCCCGAGTGATCGCTCCGGTACAAGATCTCGTTTCACTTTGGCGTTTGTGGCGCATCATGCGCACGCTGAGCCCCGCAGTTACTAATGTGGGGACTCCCAAGGCAGGGTTGCTTGGCGGTTTTGCAGCTTGGCTCAACCGTGTGCCTTGCCGATTCTATACGCTGCACGGTTTGCGGTTCGAGACTACTAAAGGATTGAGACGGAGACTCCTCATTTATGCCGAGCGCCTAGCTTGTCGCTTTGCCCATCGCGTTATATGCGTCAGCCAAAGCGTTCGTGAGAGAGCGATTGCCTTCGGGCTCGCAGATCGGGACCGAACTTTTATCTTGGGATCTGGCAGCTGCAATGGTGTGAATGCCTCCCATTTTGCGGCAACACCAGAAACAATGGCGCAAGCGGCCGAGTTGCGCCAGCAGTTAGGAATCCCTCCGCGAGCCCCTGTTGTGCTGTTTGTTGGACGCCTTACCCGTGACAAAGGCGTGCCGGAGCTGATGGAAGCCTTTTCACAACTCATTCATCGATTCCCGGAACTCCGGCTACTTCTGGTAGGTTGCTTCGAGGATGGAGATCCACTTCCTCTTAATACTCGCAAGGCCCTGGAGTCACATTCACAAGTAATCTTCGCAGGGGCTGTACAGAACACGGCTCCTTACTACTCGATTGTCGATCTCTTAGTCCTGCCCAGCCACCGCGAAGGGCTGCCAACCGTAGTCCTAGAGGCACAAGCCGCAGGCAAACCCGTGGTAGGTGCGGCAGCGACCGGGATCGTAGACGTGATCTCGGATGGCGAGACCGGCCTTCTTTTTCCTGTGGGTGATGTACACGCGCTGGCTGAGGCGATGGCAAAGCTTATCACCGACAAACCCTTGGCCAATAAACTGGGGCTCGCCGGTCAAGAACAAGTCAAACGCAACTTTAGACAAGAGCAAGTCTGGGAAGAGTTATACCGTGCGTATTTCGAAGTTTTGAAAATGAAGGAACCGGCGCCGTCGTTGATACCTTACACCGAGAAGAGCAGCAGTCTCGTGGCTGGATCCAACGAATAGCCGCGCTCTAGAAATATCACAGCGATAAATCGAATCCCTTTCTGTAGTCCTCCCCAGCCCTAAAAATTAACTGCTGAGGGAGCCACAACGCTCATGAACGTCGACGACAAATCAGTCAGCCGAAGCGGGGAACAGGCGCGCGGGACCTTTCCGCGCGTCAAGAGCCTGCTGTTAGCGGCGGCCGTGCCCGTGGTTCTCACAACCTTCATAGCATTCGACACAACATCAGGCTCAGCGTTTCCGGTGTGGGCGACGTCCGGTCTGGTTAGAGTGGGAAAGACGGATACGGCCGGGACGGCGTCATCCATCAGTCTGTCCAGCGCACGGGGCGAGACCGTGGACACGCAGGTCGTCGTGCAAGGCCCCTCTGGGGGTCTGACCAATGTGAACGTGAGCGCCTCGGCGCTTACCGGTCCAGGGGGCGCAACGATCTTAGCATCGAGTGTGACGTTGTACCGCGAATACTATGTCACCGTCACCGGCACCGCGAATTACGGCGGCGGCAGCAATCCGCCACTGGGTTCGGGCACCTACCCGGAACCGCTCATCCCCTTCAACGATCCGGAAACCGGTTCGCCCCTGTGCGGAACAACGGCCACCCTCAAGGCCTGCAATGCGACCGTCAGCGCGGGGCAGAATCAACCGTACTGGATCGACATTTCCGTGCCCCGCGGAGCTACGAACAGCCCGGCGGGAACTTATACGGGCACCATCTCCATCGCCGCCGATCAGGGCACCGCGACCATTCCGGTCACGTTGACGGTGTGGAACTTTGAGCTTCCCGCGCAGCCCTCGGAACTCTCCCTGTGGACCCTGTGGCCTCCCGGCGCCGGCAATACCATAACCACTTTGGGTCAAGCCTTGATGCGCAACAAAGTCATGGGCTGGGTGGATGTTGCCGCCAACGCGTCCTCCGACATCACCAATTTCGGCCTCAATCGCTCGGGGCTGAACGCGTATTACCTTATCGAGATTCAGTGCAACGGTTCCTATACCAATACTCCTTCGACAAGCCAAATCAACACCGCGGCGGCCAATTTTCCGGCAGGCCTGGCGCTGGACCTCTATGTCGCCGACGAATTGAATGGCTGCACCAATGCCGACTCGGCCCTTAAGACCATAGGCAGCAACGCACACTCGGCGAATCGCACCGTCGAGACCATCATGACCATCAATACCCCTGACCCTAATCTCTACAACGAAGGCGACGGACGCAGCGCCATCGACCATTGGGTGCTGCTCGATTCCGTGCAACAGTGGCCCCCTTTGCCGTTTACCAGTGGCGGCGATCTGTGGAGCTATACAAGTTGCAACACCGGCTTCGGCAACACTCCGGAGTGGATGGTGGACTATCCGCCGATTAACGAGCGCATCCAAGCCGGGTTCTTGAATTGGACGCAGGGGGCCACGGGAATCCTTTACTACCGCTCCGACGGATGGACTTCCGGGAACGCCATCGGCAGTTGGAACAACGTGGATACCACCGCTTGCGGCGGCGGTTTCGGCAGACCAGGAGACGGCATCTTCCTCTATCCGCCTGGTCCCATCGCTTCCACTGAGTCCGCCCCGGGGATACGTCTGAAGGCCATCCGTGACGGCATTCAAGACTACGAATACGCGCAGACTCTCAAGAATCTAGGGCAAGGGGCCTTTACGAATTCCATCATCCAGCCAATTGCTACGAGCTGGAGCAGCTGGAGTCATGACCAGAACGCCCTGGAACGTGCGCGGCTGCAATTGGGGCAACAACTCCATCAGCTTTCCTCTCCCTAGAGGCGAACCGATTTCTCTCACTTCTATTTCCATTGAAAATTTTTCCGCGCGGAAGTTTCGCATCACGGCTGGGATTACGAAGATACGGATTTCGAGTTACAGGAGCTAAAAATGACGAGGTGTGACGTAGCAATCATTGGCGCAGGCCCTTATGGACTATCCGCGGCGGCTCACTTGCGCACGATCAAAGGCCTGGACGTGCAAACCTTCGGCGAGCCCATGTCGTTTTGGGAGCGCAACATGCCCGTCGGCATGTTGCTTCGCTCCGGTTGGGCCGCGTCGCATATTGCCGACCCGGACCAGTCCTTGACCCTGGATGCCTACCGAGCAGCAAGCGGCCAGCACTTCTCTAGTCCCGTGCCACTCGACCGCTTTACCGACTATGGTCTTTGGTATCAAGGCCGAGCAGTTCCCGGGCTTGATCAACGGAAGATTATGCGCGTTGAGTCCTCTACAAAGGACTTCCGACTCATCCTCGAAAAAGGCTCCAGCATCTTTGCACGGCGCGTGGTTGTTGCTGCCGGCATCGGGTCATTCGCTTGGCGCCCACCAGAATTTGCAAATCTTCCGAGCTATTTAGCGTCGCACACGTCTGAACATCGCGAATTCCAAAGATTTGCGGGAAAGCGAGTGCTCGTAGTGGGAAGCGGTCAGAGCGCACTGGAATCGGCCGCGCTTTTGCACGAGAGCCGAGCCGAAGTAGAAATCGTAGCGCGCGCCCGTCAGATTCGCTGGCTTGGGGGAGTAGTCTCCAGAACGATTCAGTACGGGTTCGGCCCCACGATCTCAAAGCTCCTCTACGCTCCCACTGATGTTGGTCCCGCCGGCATCAGCCAGATTGTCGCCCGGCCTGACTTAGTGAGGCAGTTCCCGCGTCCGATTCAGGACTGGCTCCGGAAACGGTCGATCCGGCCGGCCGGAGCGCGATGGCTGGTAAGTCGGCTTCAGAACGTGCCCATGAGACTCGGCCGTTCGATTGTCTCCACTTCTTCTCTTGGTGAGCGCGTAAGAGTCCGGCTGGATGACGGAGGTGAGAGAACTGTCGATCATGTTTTTCTGGGAACCGGGTATCGAGTGGACGTTTCCAAATATTCGAAACCTCCGTACCGAACTTGCACATTCTCGGGGCTCCTGCCGTTTGGAGTTTCGGTCCGTTGATGCAATTTGTCGTCGGTACACACTACTCGTCACGCTCACTCCTTCGCTGCGTTGCCGGGAAAGCTGTGGGGGATCGGGTTATGTCCCCGAGCCAATCGTCGCGGAGGTCGGGTAGTCCACTTTGTGAGGCCAACACCTAAGAATCTTCCAGCGTTGTCACGTGCGAGCTTCCTTCCATGACTGAAACGACAGGAGCATTGGTAATTGGGGGAAACCTCAATGGTCTTTCGATCGCTCGAAGTTTGGGCCGCCGTGGAGTGCCCGTTTGGGTCACAAGCCCGCCAAACATAAAGCTGGCCAGCTATTCTCGCTACACCCAACGGACTTTGCCCTGGCTGAACGGAGACAGCGAAGGACAAGCGGCGTACCTACTCGAACTCGCAGAACGGTACCACCTTAATCAGTGGGTGCTGTTTCCAACCAGCGACGAATCGGCCGCTTTGCTTTCGAAATTCCATTCAGCGCTCTCACGCCGCTTCCGCGTCTCGACTCCTGCGTGGGAGGCCCTGCGCTGGGCTTACGATAAGCGTCTTACGTATCAATTAGCCGCGGAACAACAAGTTGACTATCCTTCGACGATCTATCCCGCTAGCGAAGCGGATCTTCCGAGCGTCAACTTTCCAGCCATTCTCAAGCCTGCTACGCATGCAACGATCAACCGGTTCACGGCGGACAAGGCTTGGCCAGTAACCAATCGCGAAGAGCTCCTTGCGCGGTACCGTGAAGCTCGGGAGTTGATTCCTCCAGATTTGATTCTTGTCCAAGAACGGATTCCCGGCGGAGGCGAGTCCCAGTTCTCGTACGCGGCACTATGCTGCGATGGGCAACCGATTGCCTCTCTTACCGCGCGCCGGACGCGCCAATACCCGGTCGATTTCGGTTATTCAAGCTCCTTTGTCGAAACGCTGGACGTCCCTGAGATCGTAGGCCCGTCACAGCGCCTGCTGGCTGCCATTCGGTACACTGGAATTGTTGAAGTTGAGTACAAGCTTGATGCTCGAGATGGGCGCTACAAGCTTTTGGACATTAATCCGAGGCTGTGGACATGGTCGCCGCTGGGCGGCCGCGCAGGCGTGGACTTTCCGTATCTTCTTTGGCAAATGATGGTAGGTCGAGTCGTGCCGAAACAAACCGGGCGCACAGACGTTCGTTGGGTCCGCATGAGTACGGATGTTCCAGCCGCGATTCACGAAATCCTTCGGGGTCGCCTGAGTGTTCGTGCGTACCTGCGGTCCTTACGCAGGCCGGTCGGGTTCGCACTGATGGCTGCAGACGACCCTTTGCCTGGACTGCTCGATCTGCCCTTATTCGCCTACAAGCACTTTCATAACGCATACGAGACTATGCGAAAGGGTGTCCCGTCCGCGAAAGGATGCGCCATTAAGAGCTGAAGCGTTGAATGGCGTTGCGATCCTATTCGATGAACAAAGCTTGTCACGATGAACAGTTAGCCGTGCGTAATGGCGGTTCCCGCCATGCCCAACACGCCTGAGGAAATGCAATTCACGCTCGCCTATCCGGCTCGACCAAGATTGGAAAGTGAATGACCCAACCAACAGTTGTAATTAGCTTGGATCTTGAACTCAGTTGGGGCATTTTCGATTTCTCGTTTGACGAGGATGTCCGCAAGATGGCCCGATGGACCCACGACGTCGGCGCACCTAACTTGCTGAATCACCTTACGGGCAACGGCCTATCGGCAACGTGGGCAGTGGTCGGTGCAATGATGCACCCGTCCTTGCCTGACGTCTCCAGTCTGCCAGAAGTCAACTATCCGCAGTTCTCGAAGCCTTGGTTCAGTTATGTCCCCAAAGAAGGCGACGAATCGACTCATCCTGAATGGTTCGGCGCGCGTCTGGTAGAAATGATCAGGAGCGCAAAGCCCGAGCAGGAAATCGGATTTCACGCGTTTTCGCACGTCCCTTTTGGATCTCCGGGCATGACACGGGAACGAGCGGTTGCAGAGTATCGTCTTTGTGTCCAGACCGCGCGAGAGTTTGGAATCCCGACAACGAGTTTCGTTTTCCCGCGGAACTTGGTTGCTTACCTTTGTGAGCTTCGAGATTCAGGATTCATATGTTTTCGCGATGTTGATGAACTACCAGTTCGCTTTGCCAGTGACAAGCTCACCTCTCTCTCTATGATATGGGCAGACTTCGTTGGACTATCACCGCGCATGATCGAACCCTCGATTAAAGAAGGGATCGTGTCAATTCCAGGGTCGCTATTGATCCGATACGCGGCCGGGTGGCGCAAGTACATACCTGATTCGAGTCGCTTGCGGCGGCTGAGAAAGGGATTAGAACGTGTGCGTCGAAGCGGCGGGGTTTTCCACGTCTGGTTCCACCCGGAGAATCTCTACGCAGAGTGGCCGCGGCTTGAAAATGTTGTTGCGCGTTTTCTCGAGGAGCTTGGCAAACTCGTGCGCAACGGAGATTTGCGATGCTTGACCATGGGGCAGCTTGCCAGCGAATTCCTAACGAAATGTAATGTTGAACCAGCTCATAGCCCGAGGCCGTTGTACCCGGAGCCCTGCTACATCGATTGTGCGGCGCCACCGTGTGAGGTGGTCGCAAAGTCACTCGGCCGACATGAAGAAGTTGAGTCGACTTGAGACCGTCATAATGGCGCCGCGTTCTGCCGCAGAATGCTTGCTCCATAAGAGCTAGCAATGGACCTCCGGAAAAACCAGTTAGCTATGGAGCCAGCAGATGAAGTTGTTGCCCCAGTTGCTGCCGCGCATTCTCCAGAGCGGTGGGGTCATGACTCCAATTGGTCCAGCTTGTGGCAATGGGGACGATGATGGAGTTCACGAAAGGAACTTGCCCTAAATTCTTGAGAATTTGTGCGTATTCGTAGTCCTGAATGCCGTCACGTATGGCCTTCAGGCGTATGCCCGGAGCGGACTCGGTAGAAGCGATTGGAGCCGGCGGATAGAGGAAGATGCCATCTCCTGGTCTGCCGAGACCGCCGCCGCAAGCGGTGGTATCCACGTTGTTCCAACTGCCGATGGCATTGCCCGCAGTCCAGCCGTCGGCGCGATAGTAAAGAATTCCAGTCGCGCCTTGTGTCCAGTTCAGGAATCCCGCCTGGATACGCTCGTTGACCGGCGGATAGTCCATCATCCATTCCGGAGTGTTGCCGAATCCGGCGTTGCAACTGGTATAGCTCCAGAGGTCGCCGCCACCGGTAAACGGCAGAATGGGCCACTGTTGCAAGGAATCCAGCAGTACCCAGTGATCGATGGCACCGTATAGATTAGAGTCCGTAGTGTTGAGGGTTACCATGGTTTTGACACTACGATTGGCCGCATGAGCATTTGCGCCCATGGTCTTGATGGCCGTGTAGTCGCTGGTGCAGCCATTCAATTCGTCAGCGAGGTAGAAGTCCAGCCCCAGGCCTGCGGGAAAATTGGCAGCCGCAGCGTTGATCTGGCTGGTCGAAGGAATACTGCTATAGGAACCGTTGCACTGAATGCCGATGTAGTAGTAGCCGTCCAACCCAGAACGATTGAGGCCGAAATTGGTGACATCGGAGGCTGCGTTGGCGGCAACATCGTACCAGCTCATCACTTTGTTACGCATCAAGGCTTGCGCCAACGTGGTTGTCGTATTGCCTGCGGCCGGAGGCCACAGTGTCCAGAGGGAAAGTTCCGAGGGCTGCGCGGGGAGCTCAAAGTTCCACACCGTCAGCGTGACCGGAATGGATACGTTGCCCTGATCGGCGGTGATGGAAATGATCCCCGTATAAGTTCCCGCCGGGCTGTTGGTAGCTCCGTGCGGCACGGAAATGTCGATCCAGTACGGTTGATTCTGCCCGGCGCTGATGCTGGCATTGCAAGCCTTGAGTGCGGCCGTTGTTCCGCACAGAGGCGAACCGGTTTCCGGATCATTGAAAGGAATGAGCGGTTCGGGGTAGGTTCCCGAACCCAGAGGTGGATTGTTGCCGCCGCCGTAATTCGCGGTGCCGGTGACGGCGATGTAGTACTCGCGGTACAGCGTCACACTCGAAGCTGGGATCGTTGCGCCGCCTGGCCCTGTCAGCGGCGAGGCGCTCACGTTCACATTGGTCAGACCGCTAGAGGGGCCTTGCACGACGACCTGCGTGTCGACCATCTCGCCCCGCGCGCTGGACAGACTGATGGAAGACGCCGTACCGGCTGCGTCGGCCTTCCCCACTCGGACCAGACTTGGCGCCACCCAAACTGGAAACGCCGCCGAGGTCGGTTGTATCCCAACCCCACTAAGGGTGACTTTGGCTGGCGAGTTGGTGGCGTTGCTAGCCACCGTGACGCTGCCGGTTACGCTTTGGGCTACCGTCGGAGCGAACGCAACAGTCAGCGTAGCCGATTGATTGGGCGCCAGAATGGTGCCGGACGTGACGCCGCTTGTCGTAAATCCCGTGCCCGTGACCGTCACTCCAGAAATCGTGACATTCGAGTTTCCATTGTTCGTCACTGTCGTGTTTAGCGAGCTGCTGCTGCCGATGTCTACGTTCCCAAAGCTCAAGCTCGTCGGAGTCGCGCTGAGCAGGTAGGTGGCGGCATTCACCGTGAGCGTGGCGGCGCTGCTGGTGACACTGCCCGCCGAGTTGCTGACTACGGCGGTGAACTGTGCGCCGTTGTCTGCCGTCGTCGTGGCTGGGGTCGTGTAGCTCGCGGAAATTGCTCCACTGATTGCCGCCCCGTTCTTTTGCCACTGATAGCCGAGCGGAGCGGTACCGGAGGCAGTCACCGAGAAAGTGGCGGTTTGCCCGGCGGTGATGGTCTGACTGTTTGGCTGTGTGGTGATCGAGGGCGCCACGACGGTAATACCGTTGACGGTGAGCGTTGCAGCGTTACTGGTCACACTGCCCGCTGAGTTGCTGACCACGACGGCGTACTGTGTGCCGTTATCTGATGTGCTCGTAACCGGTGTCGTGTAGGAGGCTGAGGACGCTCCGCTGATGGCAGTTCCGTTCTTGCGCCACTGATAGCTGAATGGAGCGGTGCCCGCTGCGGTAACCGAGAACGTTGCCGTCTGCCCGGCTGTGACGGTTTGGCTGACCGGCTGAGTGGTGATCGATGGGGGAACTACGGGGGTGCGGATCGGCGCGTTCATATCGGCTTGTATCTGAGTCTGGGTCAGCGCTTGGTTGTAAATTCGCACCTCATCGATCGTGCCATTGAAGACCCTTGACACCGAGCCGCGGTTCTGCCCGCCGATCCGAACCGTGTCAATCCCGCTTCGAAAGGGATTGGCATCCGCCGCGGCGCCGAACGTCGCATCCAGATTCCCGTTGACGTAGAAGCTGATCGTCGGCCCGTTTCTAACGACCGTGATGTAGGTCCATGTGCTTAACGGAACCTGGGTATTTCCCGAAACCATATTGTAGGACGGCTGGCCCCATATATTTCCGCCCGTCGTTTGCCAAGCGAAGGTCAGGTGATTGCTGGAATTCAGCCCGAACAAATATTCATCATCAGTGGTCTGACTCCATTTGTTGATGACCGAGGAAATGTCGGCATTGGCCGCAAGCACATACACCCAGGCCGAGAAGGTCGCCGCCGTTCCAGGATTGAAGGAATTGGAATTGGCCGCCTCGACGTATCCGTTGGCTCCATTAAAGGAAAGAGCGTTTCCGTAGTGTCCCGCTGTCGTCCAGGAAGGACCGGACAAGGTTCCTGTGTTTCCGTTGCCAGAGGCATCGGCTGTGGTGCTTCCGCTTCCCTCATTAAAGGCATACGCTGCGGTCGGCAACAAAGCGTTGACGCTCAATGATGCGGCGGAACTCGTCACGCTACCGGCACCATTTTTGATGGTGACGGTAAACTTTGCGCCGTTATCCGCGGTCGTCGTGGCTGGGGTCGTGTAGCTCGCTGAATTCGCGCCGCTGATGGCCGCCCCGTTCTTCTGCCATTGGTACGTTAGAGGGGCGCTGCCCGTGGCGGCCACGGAGAATGTTGCCGTCTGGCCAGCTGTCACCGTTTGGCTTACAGGTTGTGTCGTGATCGAAGGGGGGACACCAGCTGCACTGAAAACTACGTCCACCCAATAGTTCGAGGCGTTCGTATTCGTGGGGAAGGTGCCAGCACTTCCCCACACCCCATCTGGCGTGCCAGTCCCATTTTGCAGGGCATGCAAAGGAGGATTATTCACTCCGGAGGTCGCAAAATAGTTCCAGTTGACACTCCAATGCCCAATCGAGGTCTGATAGGAGACTATGTACACGGTGTTCGCAGCGATGGCCACGGGAGTCGAAAAGTTAGCCTGCTGCCACCCTGAAGCGGTCTCCCCGGTAAAGGTTACTGTGGCCAGGAGAGCACCTGCGTGGCTCCACAGATGGCCTACGTGGACGCCGGTGTTGGCCGCGCTCTTGTAAAAGCGAATCGCGCTAATGATGCCGTTCGTGTCTGCCTTAAACAAGACCCCCAACTCGACCGGCCCAGAGGATCCGCTATCAACCGTCGCCGGCACAATCGTGCTCGGCCAGATGGTCTGCTGGGCTTTTGCGCTAGCGGAGCAGGCCAATACGATAGCAAGTCCCAAGAGCACTGCCGGAAGGTGCCTAAAGAATTTTGCCCTGGACGTTCTTGTCGTGGCATCTCCGCTGGCCCACTGGAAATGACGTTCCGTTATCTTCATACCTACCCTCTTAATTCAATTGGCTATTCGGCAGCGCCGATCGCTTAGCCTGGATTTTTGTAGTGACAAGTGTGCTGGGGTTGCTGCTGTGTCTTGCCCAAACCTCTGGCTCACACCGTTACGGGTAGATTAGTCACGAAACGTGCCTGCAACTACTGGTAAGAGGTGCAGTTTTGGGTCAGCGCAGTAAACCTGCGTTTAGAGCAGTCACGGCCAGTCTGGTACCAGTACCTAGTACCGAGTCGCTTCAGTGCTGCTGCGAGGCCGAAGCAAGGCGCCCCAAAAAAGGGCTATTAGTCCTGGCGGCTAGTCTGAAACCCAAATCGTTCACGACGCACCCGACTGTTCTTCCAGAGCAGCAGCCGCGATCGCTGGTTCAGAACTAAAAGTTCCAAATTCAACCCAAGAAGGAGAAGAAAAATGAGAAAACTAACTGTTCTGCTCACCATGTATCTCATGCTGATTGTTGCTTCGACGGTTCGAGCCCAAGGCACTCCCGGCGTGAACAACCCCGAGCTGACCGGCAACTACGCATTTACATTCAACGGGATGACCACCGGGGGCGGCGGCGCCTCGACTGTGTTCGCCGCCGTGGGAAGATTCACGGCGGACGGGACCGGGAACCTGATTAACGGCGAACTGGACACGAACGGCGTAGGCCTGCAGGAGAAGTTGATCGCTCAAGCTTTCACCGGCACCTATCAGATCGGCGCTGACCATAGGGGAGTGATGGCCTTAAATATTCCGGGTGGAGGCACGCTCGCGTTCGCTATGATGGCCAACGGCAACGCCAAGTTCATCGAGGTCGATGCTGCGGGAGGGCACGGAACAGTTGGTTCGGGCACCATGGAAAAGGCGGACACCACTGCATACAACACGACCAAAATAACGGGTGACTATGCGTTTGGTGCAGCCGGCTTGGACGGCTCAAACAACCGCACAGCGATTGCGGGCCGCCTTACGGCGAACGGAGCGGGCATTTTCACTGACGGAGCCGCCGACGTCAATCTGTCAGGTATGTTTTCGACGTGGAACGTTTTTGTGGGAAATTACATGGTGACTGACGGGGCGACCGGGCGAGGCATAATGAATCTGCCTCCGTTGGCTGGCGGCGTGCCAACGAACCTTAATTTCGTCTTTTACATCGTTAACGCGGGAAAATTGTTCGCAATGGAAACAGACGCGGTCACCCCTGTTACCCCGCTGCTAAATGGCGCTGTGCAGCAGCAGCAAACTCCCACCGGCGGCTTCTCCAACGCTTCGCTGAACGGTGGCATGGTGATGTACCTTACAGGACGCTCCGGGTCCGGGTGCGGCGGAGGAACAAGCGCGTCGCCCAACGTGCTCGCAGGTCTGCTCACCGCCAACAGCGTTGGGGGCCTCAACCTGACCTATGACCAGAACTGCGGCGGAGCACCGACTTCCGCGACTGGTCTGCTCGGGACGTATAGCGTCGCAAGCAGCGGCCGGACAGCAATCAGAGTAGGAACGGATTATGTAGTCGCCTATTTGGTGAGCTCCAATCAGGCCTTCCTCATCGTCCCGGATAGTTCTGTCTTGTTCGGGTTGGCAGAGCCCCAGGCAACTGGTGTGTTCACCAATGGCGCGATAAAGGGTACGTATGCTGGATCGACGACCTCTCCGGCGACGCTCGGTGTTGCTATTTTCTCCGGCGAGTTCACGGCGGACGGTGCCAGCCCTACGGGCAATATTACTGGCGTCGAGGATATTGGCGCCCCCAGCGGAGCGAGTATCGGGGTGGCGGCCAATGCTACTTACACTGTCTCCTCAACACCAACAAATGGAAGAGGAACCATTGCGGGGAGCTTCGGAGGGAATGGTGTCTTATACGTGGTCTCCACCTCGAAATTTGTGGCGGTGTCGCTGAGCGATACGAATCCGGCAGTTTTAATGTTTGAGCATTAGGTTGATGGGCTCCGCGATGCAAGTGCCTCAAGCTGGCTCCCGCAAAAAACCGTTGCTGAACATCACGCCAACAGCTCATTGGCGAGCATTACATTATTCACGATTCGAGTGGTCCAATGGGAGCCGAATCAAGAGCTTCGTCCCACGCCCAGGAGCGGAGTCGATCGAGAGTGTTCCTCCGATCGCATTTAAGCGCTCCTGGATTCCGATCAATCCCAGCCCTCTGCGCTTACCTTCCCCGCGAACCACGCGAACATCAAACCCCACGCCATCATCCCGAATGGAACAGCACAAAGTCCCATCTTCTTTTCGCTGAACTTGAATCCAAATCTGGCTCGCATTTGCATGTTTCGATGCATTCGTGAGCGCTTCCTGCACGATTCGATAGAGCGCTGTTTCGACCGCGGCCGGCAGCCGCCCGGCGAAAGAGGCTCTAACCCGGATGGGAATGTGAGTGCGTCGCGAAACATTTTTGGCCAGAAACCGGATGGCGGGAATCCAACCTAGATCATCGAGTACGGTCGGACGAAGCTCATGAGAGTACCTTCGGAGCTGCTGCTCAACTTGATTCAGTAATCCTTCAAGGTCCCTAATCTGTTGTTTTTTGTCAGGCAATTCCGCCGCCAAGCTCGCGAGCGCGAGGTGGACTGCGACAAGAACCTGCCCCGCCTCGTCGTGCACAGCATACGCGATGCGCTTGATCTCTTCCTCGAGGGTCTCATTGAATTGACGCAACGCCTTCACCGCATCCTGAAATCCGCGGTGCGCCATGTCGTAGGGAGACAAGCTTTCTGCCAGGAATTCGGCGCTTGCACGTAACAGCTCTGCTTGGCGTTTCTCTTTTTTTGTTTCACGAACAATCCCCTGGAGAGCTTCATGATGAATGGCCACAATCTCCACGAGACTCTTTCCTTCGGTCATTGCTTTGCGTCCGAGTTCGTATGCTCGGCGCAGCGCGGCTTCTCCACTGCGCGTCGCATATTCACTTAGTGCGGACCGGTAGTCTTCTCCAAGACTTGTTTCCGGCTTGGTTGTTCGCCTTGTCGCCATCTTCATGGGCGAATTCCGGTCAATCGAGCGACCAAGATCAGCGCGTCATCATTTCCACGGCAGTACTGTTCGAGAATTCTATCCGCGGCTCGTTGTGGAGGTTCCAGAGCGGACAGGCTTTTGATAAATTCGCTCCGAACGCCATCCGTAGCAAAAATCACAGTGTCTCCCTGTGTGATGGGAAGCACCGCGGCCTGGAGGGCAGGCAAATTTGAACCGACAACACCGGCGCGCTGAAGCAGTTCGTGCTCCACAATTCCTTTCTTGGCGCCAGAGCGCATCAATACCCCTTGAATATTCCCCACACCGATCCACGTCATCATGCCATGCACGGGGTCAATGGAAGCGAGGCTTAGGACAACACCGCGTGTCAACCGAAGATTTTCGTGACACTTCCGCACGAGAGAAATGACCGGTTCGTCCGCACTTGCCTTGAGGAGGCACACGGCTGCTTTGGCTGCGGCTCCGGCTTCCTCTCCATGACCAATCCCGTCAATGGCACCAATAAGGATTCCGCCTTGCCGGCAACAAACCAGATGGTGATCGCCGGATTCGCTCTGACCGGGAAGGACAAACTTCGCCACGCCATATTCAATCAGCGGTACGCTTATTGTGTCCACTTTTTCACCGTGACGGTCGTTCCTCGGCCAGGTTGGGAAGCGATTTGAAACTCGTCCACTAGGCGCCGCACTCCCGGCAACCCTAGTCCGAGACTGCCGGAGGTGGAGAAACCATCTCGCATTGCCTGAAGGACATCGGGGATTCCGGGGCCGTTATCGGACGCGACCACTAGGATGCCATGACGGCTGGAACCATGGATTGCCTTCAGTGCGATCTCGCCTTTGCGAGCGTAAGACACTATGTTGCGTGCGAGTTCGGAAATAGCCGTGGCGATGAGTATCGAATCGGTTGGCGAAAAACCGAGATCCACCGCTAGGGCACGGCCTTTCTGGCGGGCAGTAACAATATCTTGGTCCGAGTTGATAGCCACTCGGATTTCTCCAGCCGACACTATGGCTCTCTCTTAGTCTACGCTCTTGAACTTTTGTATTAGGTACGCCAGCCCTTCTTCCAGGTCTAGCGCTGTCGAAACACCTTCCAGTGTCAACCCCAACTGCACCATCGCGAAAGCTACCTCGGGCTGAATTCCCACGATGACCGTGTCCGCGCCGCGCAAGCGGATCATGTGCGCGATTTCACGGAGCGTGCGTGATGCAAACGAGTCCATCACGTCCATTGCCGTGACATCGACGATGACCCCGCGCGAGCGATGCTTCACGACCTCTTGCACCAGGCCGTGGCGCAGATGGTTTAGGTCTGCGTCGGAAAGTGCTGCCTGAAAGGTTGCGATCAGCACATCTCCTTGTTTGAGAATGGGGACTTCCACGCTGCCCCTCCTCCGATTCCCTTAACGTGGTTCTGCCAACGTCACCACCTTGTATCCCAAGAGCCGTTCGGCTTGCTCGATGCCCCCTTGCAAGTCGCCCACCGTATTCATTTTGCCGAGGTCGACACCGATGGTTACCAACGTCTGGGCTATCTCTGGCGAAAGGCCGGTGACGATGACCGTCGCGCCTAGTAGCCGGGAAGCCTCGACGGTTTGTACCAGGTGGTTCGCGACCGTGACGTCCATCGCGGCCACACCGGTGATATCGATTACGACCACCTTCGCGCGGTTTGTCCGGATGCCCCGCAGGAGCTGTTCCGTTAGCTGCCGGGCGCGTTGAGGATCAATCACACCAATGATGGGCAGAATGAGCAACCGCTCGCGGACTTGCAAGACCGGCGTCGAGAGTTCTCGAATCGCTTCCTGTTGCTGACGGATAACACGCTCACGCTCCTGGACGAAGCCCACCGCAACCGTATTCGCGATACGGTTAGCCGCCGGTTCGTACGCATCCAAGATGCGGTTCAATTTCTTGAAATCCGTCTGATATTTCGCGAAGAGCGAACGCGCCAGGACGTCGCGTAGCAGCAAAACGATTCCCACAACTTCGTGCGTCTCGACGCCTCGCGGAATGATTCGTTCCGAAAGATTCCGTGCATACGCCTGCAACGCCTCAAATGTTTCGGTTTCCAATGCCTCGACGTAACTGTCATATACCGAAGTCGCTTCCGCAAAGATCTCCTCTTTTGTCATTGCGGTAAGTAGCCGCGTTTCCGAAATGCGCCCCACCCATTCCTCGCGGAGTTGGTTCCTGTTCTGACGGAGGTGCGCTACAAGTTCTCGCAGCAACTCTGACTGGTCTTCACTTCGCGTCAACGCCACCGCTTGGTTGTTTCCTGTCCCCAAGTCCTTTGCACTGCTCTCTCGTTTGGCCATAAATCTATTCTCCTCGCCTCGAATGGCTTGGACCCGTTCAGCGACTTGACCTGTGGCAAATCTAGAAGGAATACCATGCCTTACCTGCTATCTCAAACAGGTAACACCCTGCAAGCTGGCTAAGGTGAATACCTGAGTTGCGAGCCGACCCGGCCATACCAGAGAGGGACAACTCCGCATGCTCCTCTAGGCATAAATGCTTGTCACTCAACTATTTAGAAGATTTAGCCGTACTGAACACTAAGGCTTTCCACACCTTGCAGCTCTCAGGGGAACAGAAGCCCTCGAAAACGGTGTGACATAACTGTGCCATAAAACCTGTTCAAGGTGCCCAAACTGACTTCTTTGACAAGGGCGCGTTTGTTGATTCTACGCAAGTTATTGAAAGCAAGCGACCGTCCGAAGAATCCGGCTTATAGACATGCTGACGGATGAACCTGACGGATGAACGCGACCACGTCGGAGGGAAGCTCAACTCGAGCAAGCCACGGCCGATGCCGGGCGTCGCCCAAGTCGCGATTCAGGAAGGCAAGTACGTGGCAGACCTAATCCGTCGGCGAACCACGGGACAGTCGGCTCCTCCTCCTTTCTGGTATTGGGATAAGGGCGATTTGGCGGTTGTGGGAAGAACTTATGCGATTGCTGACTTAAGGTTCTGGCGTTCTTCAGGCTTTATAGCTTGGCTCCTGTGGGCGGGCGTACACATCTATTTTCTAATCGGCTTTGCCAATCGAGTCTTCGTGGCATTGCGATGGGCAATGTCATTCGTAGCGAATCGAAGAACGGTCAGAATCTTTCCCGAGGAGACAACGGTTTTCGTCGAACTCGGAAATAACTCTGAAACTCGCCCTGAACTCCAGACTACAGCAGTCAAGCGAATGTATGACTAGGATCCGACGCGAAGATTGTTATCGCGCGCCAACGCGTTGTGAGTTAAGCAGGTGGCCTTGAGTTGTCGAGGCAGTCGAAACAGGCTTGGCAAGCTCCTGGCTCAGCGCATTACCCTGAAGTGAAGAAAGAAAGGAAGCGGTCATGGATACGTACCAGCGCTCGACACAAGCGTTAAATTCTCCAGAAATCTCTCGGGGCATGGACCTTCTCAACCGTCCAGGTTTGAACAAAGGAACAGCCTTTACGCCGGAAGAACGAAGCAGGTTTGGTTTAGACGGGCTTCTGCCCCCTCATGTCGAGAGCCTGCAGGAGCAGGTTGTCCGCGCTTACGAGGCCTACAAACGAAAGGACGACGACCTCGAGCGGCACATCTATTTGCGTGCTCTTCAGGACACCAACGAAGTTCTGTTCTACCGCCTCTCCTCGATCACATCAAAGAAATGACCCCGAGCGTCTATACGCCGGTGGTGGCCCAAGCCTGTCAACTGTTCAGCCACATCTACAGGCGCCCACGGGGGATGTTCATTTCCTACCCTCTCCGGGATTCGATTCCCACGCTTTTGCGTAACCGCCCAAAAGCCGACGTCGACGTCATTGTCGTTACGGATGGCGAGCGCATTCTTGGCATCGGTGATCAGGGCGCAGGGGGACTTGGCATCCCCATCGGCAAGCTGTCCTTGTACACGCTCATCGGTGGCATTCGTCCGGAACGAACACTGCCGATCGTGTTAGACGTGGGCACCAACAACACGGAGCGACTGAACGACCCGGAGTACCTCGGCTGGCGCCACGAACGAATTACCGGCCAAGCCTACTTCGACTTCGTTGATCAGTTCGTTCAAGCCGTTAAACACGAACTTGCCGAAACATGCCTGCAATGGGAAGACTTCGCAACTCCACACGCTCGAAACAGATGAACCATGATCGCCACAATACCCAAAAGATGAAGGCCGCCAGAATCCACAGTTTTGGTGGACCCGAGGTAATTGTGGTCGAAGATGTGCCTCGTCCGGCCCCAGCAGTGGGAGAGGTCCTCGTGCGCGTCGTCGCCGCTGGGATTGGTCCGTGGGATGCGCTTATCCGTGAGGGCAAGGGCAAAGTGAGTCCTCAACCGCCACTTACGCTCGGCTCGGACTTATCCGGTGTCGTGGAAGAGGTCGGGCATGGCGTCACAGCACTCAAGGAAGGCGACGAGATTTATGGCGTCACGAACCCTCAGTTTTGTGGAGCGAACGCGGAGTACGCACTTGCCTCCGCGAACATGGTGGCACCCAAACCTCAGCATTTAAGTCATGTTGAGGCGGCATCAGTTCCTGTGGTCGCGGTCACCGCTTGGCAGATGATCTTTGAATACGGGAATGCGAAACCCGATCAGACAGTGCTGGTCCTTGGGGCTGCAGGGAACGTAGGTTCATACGTGGTCCAGCTCGCCGTGAAGGCGGATCTCCATGTCATCGCGGTCGTCGGTTCAAAGGACATCGAGTATGCCCGAAGTCTCGGTGCTCAAGACATAGTGGATTATGAGCCGTCGGTTCTGTCGATCTCGTGATTGATACGGTTGGAGGAGAGGCGCGGAAACGTTCGTTTGGTGTATTGAATTCAGGTGGAACTCTTGTGTCGGCTGTATCTGTTGATCCTGTGCCGACGCGAACTGACGTGCGCTCCGTGTTCTTTTATGTGGAGGTGACCACCGAGCGACTGAACACGATTTCGCAGTTGGCGACAATAGAGAACTAACCGCGCACGTCGGCACCGTCTTGCCTTTACGAGAGGTGCGCAAAGCGCACGAGATGCTCGCGGGCGCGCCGCATGCACGTGGAAAGATCGTTCTTGAACTGGGTGGCTGAACAGTCCCTCGTCGAGAACTGCGATAGAGGCCCGCGGCGACAGCCCCTAGCCAGCGCGCGTGCTTGGGAGGCAGGTGCGCTCACCCTATTTTGTGTCGAGATGAATGACGCAGACGCCCTACCGATCTTCTTGCCCTTCGCGAGAGCCTATGTTACATACCCTAGGCACTTATTTACATCTGCCGAGGATTTGGTACACTGTTCCTGAGGGCTTCATGCAGAACTCAAGAGCCGAAAAGCTCCGTAGGCTGGCGTCCAAACGCCAGATCGTAAGGGCCAAAGACGCGAAGGAACTCGGTGTTCCCCGAACGTATCTCCCGCGGCTCGCTCGCCGGGGGGACCTCGAAAAGGTAGGCCGCGGCCTCTATTCCTCTCGGGATTTCTCCGGAACCGAGAACTCCTCTCTCATCGAAGCGGCTTACCAAATCCCCAAGGGAGTCGTCTGCCTGCTCTCCGCGCTCCGGTTTCACAATTTCACCACGCAGTCTCCCCACGAGGTCTGGATGGCGATCGGCCACAAAGCCTGGGCTCCCAAAGTTTCCTCTCCCTCCCTTCGCATCGTGCGCATGTCCGGGCCAGCCCTTCACTTTGGGGTGAAAGAATATTATCTTTCCGGCGCAACGCTTCGCGTGTTTTCCCCGGCAAGGACCGTGGCCGACTGCTTCAAGTTTCGCAGCAAGGTTGGCCTCGATGTCGCCATCGAAGCCCTTAGGGAATGCCGCAGGCTGAAGAAAGCCTCGATCGACGAACTCGCTGCCGCCGCCAAAGTCTGCCGCGTCGCCAACGTCATGCGCCCGTATCTGGAGTCACTCTAGTTGACCAAACCGGCCCCAAAGAATCTCCCAGCTTCCGTCCGCAAGAAGCTCGCGAACCTAGCGCGCGAGCGCAACGTGGATTTCGGATTGATCCTCGTCAAGTACGGGCTCGAGCGCATCCTCTTCCGACTGAGCCGCTCTCGTCACCACGACGTTTTCATTCTAAAAGGCGCTCTTCTCTTCGAGCTTTGGATGGAGCAGCCTTATCGTCCGACACGGGATGCCGATTTCCTCGCTCGCGGCGACAACCCCCCGGAGCGCTTCGCCCATATTTTTCGGGAGCTCTGCGTTTTGAAAGTGGACGAGGACGGCCTGCGCTTCGATGCCGACACCGTCGAGGCGGAATGCATATCCGAGGATGCCGACTACGAAGGCGTCCGCGTGACCTTGGATGCGTATCTCGAGCGCGCAAAGATTCCCATTCAGATCGACATTGGCTTCGGCGACATCGTCACACCCGCACCTTCCGAAACCGACTACCCCGCGCCCCTCGAATTCCCTGGCCCGCGTTTACTGGCCTATCCGAAAGAAACGGTCGTTGCCGAAAAACTCGAAGCACTTGTGAAACTCGGAATCGCCAATACCCGGATGAAGGATTTCTACGATTTGGAGGTTCTGTCCCGCACGTTCGCGTTCGAAGGAAAAACTCTCGCCAAGGCGATTCAAAGCACCTTTCAAAAAACGTGGGACTGACCTTCCGATGGCAGGTCTTCCCGTCGCCTTCACGTCCGAGTTTTATGACGACGTAAACAAGAAACGGCAATGGACGGCGTTTTGCGCGAAGAACAAGTCCTACGTCGAGACGGTGGAACTCAAGGTGGTGATGGAAGCCATCCGAAACTTTCTCGCTCTCCCAGTCCGCACCGTGCAAGAAGGAAATTCGTTCTCGAAGACGTGGAAGCCCGGCGGACCCTGGCGTTGAAACGGTTATCAATGCGCTTCGTTCAACGAGTTCTCCAGACTCGGAACGATGCGAACTACCGGACCGTTCCAAAACACAAAGCCCGAGCATCCTTCCAATGCGAGCCGGCTGGATACAGAATCGCTTCGCCCCAACAGGAGGCCTTGGTCTCCTGTTCTCTCCTCCCCTCTGTGGCCGCGCTCCTCCGGGCGACTTTCAGAAAAATGTACTAGTACCAAGATTTTTTCTCCTTTTTCCCCTTCTCGATGTTCCTTTAATAAGTAGGGGCTGTGGCCGGGATTCGCTGGCAACCCGGGACCCCTCGAGGGATTAAAGTTTTTTCTCACTTTTTTCCGACTGGATGTTCCCTAGTAAGTAGAGGACGCCGGTGAACTTTTACGATGAAGCGGCTCGCTACAGTCTCTTGTAGGTTAGGCGGCTAACATTGTCATTGCGCTTTTTCATTTTCGAGGCCTCTTACTGGTGTGCGACATGAACTATCTCAAAGAGCCTCGATCGCTATTTGCAACGCGGGAAGGTGACGGGTGCATGAAAGACACAGATCACCATATGCGTCACCTGCGCGGTCACCTTGGCGATCGAGCAAGTGCCCAAGGAACAAAAGGTTGCGCATGGCGCGACGATCAATTTGGACGCGGGTAAAACACCGTGTCGGGCTGGAGCGACCCCACTTTTGGACACGGTTCCGTGTCCAAACTGATGCTTGGGGTCGCTCCAGCCCACGAAGATATTTCTCTCAATGTTTTGCCCGCGTGCGTCGCCGGATTCTAGACGAAAGAGGTGAAGGAAGAAGGTGACTAAGGTGAAGGCAGTAAGAATTACCCTCTGCACTTTCAGAATTGCCCACGTTTTCACCCGATGCTCGGCCTATGCAGTTCGTCCTCAAGCGTTTGCAACGACCACCTCTGAGAAAGTCACCGCGCAAAAAAGGTCGAATCGGGCGGGAACGACCCCACTTTTTTTTGCGGACGATCCGCCCAAAAAGTTTCCTGGGGTCGCTCCCGACCTCGCAGGCAATGCGCGTCGACGTTTTGCGCGGTTGCATGTGCGGACCAAAGGATTTGTCAGACAAGATGTCTGACATTTTGTAAGAACACGAAAGGAGAAGTCCGTTGTCGATTCTGAAAGCACCACCGAAACAACCAAAAACCGTCACCGTCCAAGCCCGTGTCGAAGAATCGGTAAAGACTCAGCTGGAGCGCTACGCGGAGTTTCTCGATGCTTCGCCGTCCTATGTGATCACAGAAGCCCTGAAGCTGTTGTTCCGCAAGGATGACGACTTCAGGCGTTGGACAAATCAACCTACAGGCAACCACAGCAACGAAAGAGCCAAAGGAGAGGTTCTTGCGAAGGCCATCTAACAAACATGAATTTCCTTCCAACCCAATTCGGTACGCGCGAGAATACAGCGTCCCCAAGACAGCATGCCTCACGCTTTGCAACTAGCCCCACGTTTCATCAGTCCAGAACACCTTTGCCAAGTGAGTGTGCAAACAGGCAATCACTTGAACAGATGTCCCAAACCATCGAAATATTCAATCTATCCCTTGTGGAACGGCCAAAGGAGGCCACATGCGAAAATAATGAAGGCACCGGCAATACCGCAAACATTGCTATTGAGCAGAGCAATCAAACCGGCATTGAGCTTGGCTTGCGAACCGACTTTGGGAACCCTCTCAAAGACCAAAATCGACGTCCAGCGGACCGCCACTGTTCTCGAACAGAGTATGCGTATTGCGGAAACAGGGGAGCCAAGCAAGAGCGGAGCAACCTCCTATGAATCAAAACACATTCGTTGAACATCAGGACGATTCCACAGGTCTTCAAGAAGAATATCCACTAACAGTGAGAGAAGCGGCAAAGTATCTTGGTGTCAGTCCCCAATCTGTGTATCTTTGGGTTGAGCGTAAGCAGATTCCCCATCTCCGCGTAATGGGTCGCAATATCCGGTTTCTCAAATCGGATCTCGAAACATTCCGCACTTCCTTCAAACAGGAGATGGAGAATGCCTAGATCGCGAAAGTACGATGGTGTCGTTTACCGAAGAAAGGAGACGTTGTTCTGGTGGATTCGTTATCGCGACCGAAACGGTACGCGTCGCAGAGAATCTGCCTTCACCCAAGACTGGCAGGAAGCTCAACAACTATTGCGGGAACGGCTTCAGGCCAGAGATAGCAAT
>WNFR01000383.1_pt1 | contig 44866 bp, 36 predicted proteins | sample 5400221 | NCBI WGS metagenome assembly WNFR01 (sample SAMN13153357, study PRJNA577476) | soil metagenome | isolation source: 40 cm soil under Madrone tree | place: USA:California | collected 2016-06-14 | reverse complement strand
GTCCTGGCCGCGACGGTCAGCGGCGTCATCGGTGGCTTCATCGGCTCGTTCTTAGGCTGCATATGCGGGATGCTCGTCATCAAACGAGTGCGTGTTTCGGACAACGAGACTCTTGGATAGACTCACGACTTCAGAAGGATCAATCGCCAGGATAGGTGTCAGGTGTCCGGTGTCAGGGACGACGCGCCTTGAGTGCTCGGTCGACAGGTACTGGAGATACTCCCCGAGGTGTCTCCTTCCGTGCCCCTCAGCGATGTTGCTTGGGAAGGACGCGGTTTCGTGCTACGGTCATGCCTTGAGAGTCGTTTGTCACAAGTCGATGCTTTCACCAGTCGCCCTTTCTCAGGAAATCCCGCCGGTGTTTGTATCCTGCCGCGAGCCGCCGATCCAGCATGGATGCTGAAGGTCGCGTCCGAAATGAATCTCGCGGAAACGGCATTCCTGGTTCCACAACGCGATGGCTACGATCTGCGTTGGTTCACTCCGACAGTCGAAGTCGATCTCTGCGGCCACGCGACGCTCGCCAGCGCGCACGTGTTGTGGGAGGACGGAGATCTCCAGCTCGATGCACAGGCACGCTTCCATACGAAGAGCGGGTTGCTGACGGCCGATCGCCGCGATGGCTTGATCGAGCTTGACTTCCCTGCCACGCCGCCGGCCGCGGCACCAGCCCCCGAGGGACTCGCTGCCGCGCTAGGCGCGAAGCCGAAATTCGTGGGTCGCAGCCGGTTCGATTACCTCGTCGAGATCGAGAACGAATCGATCGTGCGAGAACTCATGCCGGACCTCAACGCGATCAGTCGGATCCAGGCACGCGGCGTGATCGTGACGAGCAAGGCCGACGGCACAAGTGCCTACGATTTCGTGTCTCGCTTCTTCGCCCCGCAATCGGGCGTTCCCGAAGATCCGGTGACCGGCTCGGCGCACTGCGCGCTCGCACCCTATTGGAGCGCCAAGCTCGCCAAGCAGGAGCTGCGCGCCTATCAGGCTTCGGCGCGCGGCGGTGAGCTGATGCTGCGGTTGGTGGGTGACCGTGTGCGCATCGGCGGGCAAGCCGTCACCGTGTTGCGCGGGGAGCTGACCGCGGGCAATATGGCGTCTTGACGGATTCCAAGAGTCCACATCGCGTCGTCGGCTATCTCATGGCGCTCGGTGCGGGCGCCACGTGGGGTACGACCGGCCCGCTGTCGACCGGCCTCTACCAGCTCATGCCGGCCACGAGCATCGGCTTCTGGCGAGTGCTCATCGGAACGGTGGCGCTCGCCATCTGGGGCATCCTGTTCCGGCGTGATCTGTTTCGGGCCGATCGCCGGGGTTGGCTGCTCGTCGGGCTGGGTGGTGGAGCGATGGTCGCGCTGTTCGAGATCGCGTATCAGTTCGCGATCGGCGGCGTCGGCGTCGCGGGAGCGGCGGCACTGCTGTACACCGCTCCCGTCATCGTTGCCGTCCTGGCTCGCGTGATTCTGAAAGAAGCCCTGACGCCGACGCGCGTGGCTCTCGCAGTCATCGTAATGATCGGAGTCGCCCTAACGGTCACCGGCGGCAGTAATGCCGGAGCCGAGGCTGCGCGTATGGGCGTGAGCGCTGGTATTGCCGGTGGCCTCTTGTCGGCGCTGAGCTATGCCCTGACATCGTTGATGGGACGATACGCGGCGCCCCGCTATGGAGTGGTGAAGGTTCTGTTCCTCGAGGCGATCGGCGGCGTGCTGCTGATTTGGATTGCGTTGGCAATTTGGGGCCGATCGCCGCAGCTGCCTCCTTCCCCAGCCGCATGGCGCGGTCTGCTTGGACTCGCCGCCGGCTCCGTCATCGCCGCCAACCTCTTGTTCTTCGGCGCGATGAAGCGGATCGAAGCCGCTCCCGCCTCTGTGGCTGCGACCATTGAACCGGTGGTCGGCGCGTTGCTCGCGCTGCTCCTCTTCAGCCAGCGGCTCACCGTACTGGGCTGGCTGGGTCTACTCATGGTCGTGGGCGGGGTGGCCGCGGGCTATATGCTGGAGGGATTAAGGAAGGATCCAACCGCCGAAGCAGAAGCCACGGGGCGGCCTGCGTAACAAGCGGCAGAATCGTTTCAGCGTACGACGAATCGATTGGCGTGAAGCCGGGTAGATTCTCGCAATGATCCTTCTCCCCCTGGTCCTCGCGCTCGCGCAGCAACCCACGCAACCCTCCCAGCTGCCGCCGTTGCCCGCCGCGCGCACCGACACCTCGCCATTCCGACGACTCGAGCTTTCGACGCCAACACTGCTGCGTGAAGGATCCGGCCGGCCGGGGCCGGCTTATTGGCAGCAGCGCGTCGACTATACAATCGCCGTCTCGCTCGATACGGCGACACACACGATCGCGGGCCGCGAAACGATCCGCTACACGAACCGCTCCCCGGACACGCTGCCCTACATCTGGCTCCAGCTCGATCAGAATCTGTTCCGGGACGATGGCCGCGGCGCGGTGTTGAATCCTCCGGATGCCCGCTTTGCCGCGCGTGGATTCAAAGGAGGGTTCGTAATCGATGGCGTGCGGACCGTTGGGCCGACGGGCGGACGGGCCGTCAAAGGCCAAGTGCTGAAAACGATGGAGAACGGCACCCTCATGCGGGTCGAGCTGGACCGCCCGCTCGCGCCCCGTGGCGTGACCTCATTCGAGATCGGCTACTCGTTTCAGGTTCCCGAGCACGGCGCCGACCGCATGGGACGCGAGCAATTCCCCGAGGGCTGGCTGTACGAAATCGCGCAATGGTATCCGCGTCTCGCCGTCTACGACGACGTGCGCGGCTGGAATACCGAGCAGTACCTCGGTCAGGGAGAGTTCTATCTCGAGTACGGCGACATCGACTTTGCGATCACCGTGCCGCGCGGCTTCATCGTCGCCGCCACGGGGCGTCTGACCAACCCGCTCGAGGTCCTGACGGGGCAGCAGCGCGCCCGGCTGGCGCGCGCCCTGCAATCCGACTCGACCCTCGCGATCATCGCGAAGAGCGAAGTGGGACAACCCTCCAATCGTCCCGCCGGCACGAGTGCCACGCTCACGTGGCGTTTCTCGGCGAAGAACGTCCGCGACGTCGCCTGGGCGGCCGCGCCGAACTTCATCTGGGACGCGAGCGGCTGGAACGGCATCCTGATGCAGTCGTTCTATCCGCCGGCGGCCGACTCCGTATGGCGGCAGTCAACGAAGATGGTGCGTCATTCGATCAAACACTACTCGGAGAAGTGGTTCCCTTACCCCTACCCGACCGCGATCAACATCAACGGCCCCGTCGGCGGGATGGAGTATCCGATGATCGTGTTCTGCGCCAGCCGGCGCAGTACGCGAGGGCTCTTCGGCGTGACAACGCACGAGCTCGGTCACCAGTGGTTTCCGATGATTGTGGGCAGTAACGAGCGGCTGTACGCGTGGATGGACGAAGGGTTCAACACGTTCATCAACGTCTACTCCGCCCGTGCGTTCTATCACGACACCACGGGCCCCGGCGGGAGCGGCATCGAGAACTGGGCCGCGTTCGCGGGAAGCGGGCGCGACGAGGCACCCTCGATCATGCCCGCCGACCGCGTGCCGGGCTTCCTCCTCGGCGCTGCCGCGTACGGCAAACCCGAGGTCGGCCTGTTCCTGCTGCGCCACTCGATCCTCGCGGACACAACTCGGTTCGACACCGCGTTCCGCGAATACATCAGCCGCTGGGCGTTCAAGCATCCGACGCCCGCCGACTTCTTCCGCTCGATGGAAGACGGTGTGGGCGAGGATCTGTCCTACTTCTGGCGCGGCTGGTTCCTGCGTACCGACGTCGTCGATCAGGCCGTGGATTCGGTACGAACCGCGCGCGATTCCACCGGTACCACCTACACCACGATCTACCTGTCGAGTCCGGGCGGGTTACCGATGCCGGTGAACCTGCGCCTGACCTTTGCCGATGGCAGCCTCGAGAACGCGCGCCTGCCCGTGGAAGCGTGGTTTGAAGGCAACCACTTTGTGTACGTGCGGGTCTTCGCGAAGGAGGTCGTGAAAGTCGAAATCGATCCGGACAAGAACTTCCCGGACGTACGCCGGCAGAACAACACGTGGACGAAGTCGGAAGCGGCTAGCGTGCGGCCGTAGTTTCGGATTCGACGAGCTGTCCGCTGTAAAAGTTCGGCTTGCCGGACGCTTGGAGCAGGCCGTGAAGCACGAATTCGAGACCCACGAAAAACAGTCCGCCCCAGATCAGACCGGGTAACTCGCTCGTGCTGCGCCCGTACGCGAGCAGCGCCCAGCGGGCGAGCACGTAACACCAGAGTCCCCCAGCAAACCACCCGAAGACCCGGACGATCTTGCCGCCCGAGGTCTCGATGCCCGGGATCTTGAGCAGCAGCACTTCAACCCAGTGGCCCACGTACGTGAAGCTGAACGCGAGTGTGAACGCGTCCAGAAAATCCCACAGGAACGTACCGTGGCGGGGCAACATCAGCAGAATGACCAGGGCCAGCGGTATCGCCAGCAGCGTGCTACGGGTGAGCGCTCTCATGCAGGTGCACCTCCAGCCAGTCGAGGACCGTGCCCCACCAGATGCGGCGATTGCGTGGCCGCAGCACCCAGTGTCCTTCGTCGGAGAAGTACAGAAATTTCGCGTCGACACCCATCCGCTTCGCGGCGGTAAACGCCTGATAGCCTTCCGACAAATCGACGCGATAATCGAGCTGCGAATGCACGATCAGGATCGGCGTCTTCCAGTTGCCGACGAAATTGAGCGGCGACCACTTCTCGTAGAGCGCGCGGTTCGCGTACACCGTGCCACCGAACTCCCAGTCGGTGAACCATAACTCTTCGGTTGACCCGGCCATGCTCGTGGTGTTGAACACGCCATCGTGGTCCACCAGCACCTTGAACCGATTGGTGTGTCCGGCGAGCCAGTACACCATGTAGCCGCCGTACGAGGCGCCCGCAGCGCCCAGCCGCGTCGAGTCAACATAGGGCAGCCGAGCCACGACATCCAAACCTTTCATCACATCTTCGTACGGGTAGTCACCCCAATGCTGGGAGATCGCATCGGTGAACTTCTGGCCGTAGCCGGTCGACCCGTGGAAGTTCACCTCGGCGACCACGAATCCGCGGGCCGCGAACATCTGATTGTTCCACCGCGGACCCCAGCTGTCGGTCCACGCCCCCTGCGGGCCGCCGTGAATCAGATAGATGAGCGGATACTTCTTCGTGGGATCGAAGCCCGGCGGCTTCTGCGACCACCCGAACACTGAATCGCCGAGTGCACCGACGAACCCGAATTCCTCGAGCGGCGGCAGATCGAGCGTCGCGAGGGCGGAGTCGTTGTGATGGGTCAACGCCTTGCCCGACGCCCAGACCTCGGGCGGTTGGGTGTTGCTTTGATGGAGATAGACGAGGGCCTTATTGTCGGGACCTACTTGCACGCCCGTGTTCACGCCGCCGGTGATGATGCGAGTTCGTCTGTACCCGGGAATATCAATGCGGTAGATGTTGTCGCGCCCACGCTCTTCCACGACCGCGTAGATGCATTTGGAATTGGGGCACCAGGTGTACGAACTGATCGACAGATTCCAGTCCGCTGTCGCATCGACCGGCGTGGGTACGCCCGCCCGCCGGTCTGCGATCATCAAGCGGACACGATCGGCCTCGAATCCCCCACGCTCCATGGAGAGGTAGGTGGCCCAGTGGTTGTCCGGCGAATACCGCGGCGTATTATCGGCACCGGGAGCGGTGGTGATTTGTCGCAACACCGGGCCATCGATCGCGTAGATATCGACATTCGTGTTGTCGGCGACCGTCGAGTCGCTGTGCATCGCGACCAGGATGTCCTTCCCGTCCGGTGACACCGTCACATCGCCATCGCCACCCGTCGCGATCGTCGGCACGTCGTGATCCACCGGCGTGAAGTCGGTCGCTTTCCCCGTGGCGACGTCGACACGAAACAGATGCTGCCGCTTCCCCGCCCGGAAATCGTCCCAGTGCCGCCACATCAGCCCCGTCCAGATCCGCGCCTCGGTGGGATACTGACCGTTGCGCTGATCGATCTCCTGATTCGCCGGCCATTTGATGTCGCCGACGACGAGCAATCCCGCACCGTCCGGCAACCACAGCGGATCCGATGCGCCGTCCGCAAGACTCGACACCTTGCGGGCGTCACCGCCGCCAATCGGCAGAACCCAGACCTGCGCGCCACTGTCGCGCGTTGAGATGAACGCCAGCGTCTTCCCGTCCGGCGACCAGCGTGGCTGCCGGTCCGAGCCCGGCCCGCCGGTGAGCTGCCGTGACTTGCCTGTCGCTACCTCGACGACCCAGACGCGCGAGACGTTGCGGTTCTCCTCGAGCGAAGGCGTCGACACCGTGTAGGCCACCCATTTGCCGTCGGGCGAGAGCTGCGGATCGCCGACGGCCTTGAGGGCGATGTAGTCTTCGAAGGTGATGGCGCGTTTTTGGGCAGCGAGCGGAGCGGCGATCAACAGGAGCAGACAGACAAAGCGCATTCAGTACTCCGGGTGAGTGAGGATTGCGCGGACCAGATCGTCGAAGAGTTGTGATTCCGGCGTCACGTTGCCGTCTGCATCGGTGTGCACGTTCCACGCGGCAAGCTCATTCAGCGCGGTCGCTTCTTCATACGTGAGATGCAGCACGCGCCCATTCGCGTTCTTGCTCGCCGTGTCGAGTACGTTCTTGAGCACATCGGGTAAGTGTTTGGCATTCCGCAGCGCGTCGTACTGTTGCCTAGTCACCGTCAGGTCCATGCGCTAATCTTGGTAGCTTCCTTGTCACTCGCAACCCAGAGCACTGATGCCCCGCACCGCATTCCTGTCCACCGGCTTCCACGTCCCCGCGCGTCTCGTCACCAACGACGACCTCGCGAAGATCATGGACACGTCCGACGAGTGGATCATGCAACGCAGCGGGATCAAGACGCGCTATTGGGTGGACAAGGGTGACACCGGCGTCGCGCTCGCGCGCGAAGCGTCGAAGAAAGCGCTCGACAAAGCGGGGCTCGCACCCGGCGATCTCGATTGCATCATCTACTGCACGTGCACGCCCGATCACTTCGAGCCCGGCAACGGCGTCTTCCTGCAGCGCGAGCTCGGCCTCACCGACATTCCCGCCGTCGACGTACGCAATCAATGCAGCGGATTCATCTACGGGTTATCCATCGCCGACGCGTGGATCCGGACCGGCCAATACAAGAACATCCTGCTGGTGGGCGCCGAGGTGCATTCGCGCGGACTCGACAAGACGACGCGCGGGCGGGATACGGCAGTGCTGTTCGGCGATGGCGCGGGCGCGGCGGTGCTCGGTCCTATTTCGGATAACGGCCGCGGCGTGCTGTCGACGCACATTTTCGCCGACGGCCGCTACGCCGAGAAGCTGTGGGTCGACGGGCCGGGTCTCGCGCACGATCCGTACGTGAGCGTGGAGATGCTGGAGCAGGGGCTGCATCGCGCGGTGATGGAGGGGCGCGACGTCTTCAAGTTCGCGTCGCTCAAGATGCCCGAGTCCGTCGCCATTGCGCTCAAGACCAACCGCCTCACTCCCGCCGACGTCAAGCTGCTCGTTCCCCACCAGGCCAACCAGCGCATCATCGAGATGGTCCAGAAGGCCGCCGGCCTGCGCGAGGACCAGGTCTACAGCAATATCCAGAAGTACGGCAACACCACCGCCGCCTCGATTCCAATCGCGCTCGACGAAGCGCTGGCAGAAGGACGCCTGAAGAAAGACGACCTGCTCGTGCTGACGGCGTTCGGGTCGGGCTTTACGTGGGGGAGCGCGGCGATTCGCTGGTAGCGTCGATCTCTTTCAGCTCCTTGAGCTCGCGCGCGGCTCCAGCCGTCAGCGGCGACCCCTGGTAGCGTTCCACAAAGCGCGCCAGCTCGACTTTCAGCCGGCCGGTCCGTCCCAGCTTACGATACAAGTCGATCAACCCGTTGGTGGCGCGCATCTGTTCGGACGGGCTCGCCGCAGGTTCGGCATTGCGAATCTCCAGGTACAGGCGCTCGGCCTCGTCATATCGCTTGAGTCGCAGCTCGAGCAAGTGCGCCAGCTGGAGTCGTGCCTCGTGGTCGCCGGGCTCGATCGTGAGATGATCGCGAAAACAGTCCGCCGCGTCCGCATACTTGCCCTGGACGATCAACACGTCTTGACGCGGGTAGGTGGGCGCCGGCGGAATGTCTCCGTTGGCGAACATCGTCTTGACCATCAGCACCGCGGCGGAGCTCACCGTCCGATGGATCGCGAAGATGCCTGCGAGCGTGATCGGGATATTGAGAATGAGCAGCAGTACGAACATACCGGGGGAAATCCAGCCCTTTTTCAGCATGAAACCCCATGCCGACGATAGCATGATGAAGCACGGACACCCGAACCACGCCGCCACTCGGAACAGCTGAATCACGTCAGTTGCATCGGTGTACCGCGGGCCTTTAGCCATCGCGCCCACAATTGCGTATGAAACGCCACTCACGCAAGTTGCGTAGAGCGCGGTACCTACAGGAGCACAACGATGCTGCTTTGGTTAGCGGTGAGTGCCGCCGCGTTAGGCGGCGGATTTTTTGTGGCCCGTGATTTTGTGCGGCGCAAGCTGCGGTTTGTGGATGCCATCCAGCACCCAGCCGCACCTCTTATAGCCGGCGCGGCGGCGGCGTTGGTCGCCTGGCCGGTGACGCTATTACCCATCGTCACGGTCGGCACCGCAATCGCATTTGGAGTTGGTGTCGCGGGGGGCGTCGCGAGCGGTCGCTCCGGTCCCCCCGCACTCCCTCCCGGGAGTTAGCTGGCGCGCAACGCTTTGGCCGCCGGCGCCGTCAGTTCAGGGCGCCCGGCCACGACCCGTAGAGCCCGCACCGCTTCCCGCGCAAAGGTCTTCCCCGCACTCTTTTCGACTTCCTCCAGCGCGCTCCAGCGCGTAAACGCCGGCCGCACCGGCGTCGCCATCTGCAGCGTCTCAAACGCATCGGCGACTGCCAGCACCTTCACGGTAATCGCCATCGGCAGCGCCTCGATGTCCCAGTCGTCGCCCACAATCTCGTAGTAGTGCGAGTACTCGGCGATGATCTCCGCGGCCCCGCGCAGCGCGCGCGCGACGGCCACCGACTCGTCGGTGACGGAGCGCGACAGCAACTTGAGCAGACGCTGATCGGCCGTCCCGACTTCGTGGAGCAGCGACGCGATTCGCAGGTTCTCCAGCTCACCGTCGGACAGCTTCAACTCGGCGCCCATCGCCGCGGCGAGCTCGGCAACGCGCGTCGAATGTCCCTCCTGATTGGTTTCGGCGGATTCGATGTGGAAGGTGAGAACTTCCAGCGTGGCCAGATACGCGTTCTTCAGGTCCGCGAGCCGTGCCGCGCGCTGTTCGGCGAGTCCACCCACCACATAGCCGGTCAGAATCAGAAAGCCCGCCCACGGGACAAGCGTCAGAAATGCGTCCTGGGTCAGGCCCGCTTCCATCCCCATCCCTTGGATGGCCTGAAGGAAAAAGACCAGCGACGCGATGAATAGACCGGAGACCACGGCAAAGCGACGGCCGCCAAAGAAGCCGGCCAGGATGATGGGCAGATAATAGAAGCTGAGAAACGCGAACTTCTGCTCGATCAGCGAATTGATCGCGAGCAGAGAGGCCACGAGCAGGAGGACGAGGACGCGCTCGAAGTACTTCAACACGAAGCGCTGAATCACAAAGCCCTTTCATCCAAGGAGATAGGAAGCGCGGGACCAAAGTGAGGGACGGGTGGGCAATCTGCAAGTGAGAAGGGTCACACCTGCGCACGAACGAGCACGAGCGGGCGTTCGGCATGGAATTCGCTCAAGGGGGGGGCAAGCGGACGGGGGGGACGGCCTGGCGCGTCCTAGAGGCCCCCCCCAAGGCCTTCATCATCATTCACAGCTTATTTGTGCTCGCTGAGCTTTCGTACATCACCTACCATGCCGGCCTGACGCATTTTCTGTTTGCGCACATCATCGCTGAAGTCTGCGACGCGTTAGCCCTCGTCACGATCGCGCTGGGGTTGAGTCAGCGGGTCGCGCCGCTCGTACCCGGGGCATTGCAAAACCGGTAGCGGCGGATATCGAACAAACCGGGGGTCCGTATCGGCGCGCAGGCACCGGTAGAACACGGACCCCCGCCGGTTCGTCGCGATCCGCACCCACCGACAGGTCTCGCAAAGCCCTACAGCAGGGTCAGTCATTAGGTCGAAACACAAGCTAGTTATATCTTGGAGCCCGTGAGTTCCCCTCAGGTCGACGACTTCGGGCTGCCCCCCGGAGCCCGGGCTGAGTACCTGCAAGGAGCCCGCGATCAGCTGGGGGCGATCGCAGAGTTGGCCGAACGGCTGATCGCCGCGGGCGACGACACGGCCGCAATCGAGACACTGCGCCGCGACGCCCATCGTCTGCGCGGCTCCGCCGGCTCCTTCGGATTCCCCCAGGCCTCCGTCGTCGCCGCCGAGCTCGAAGAAGCTGCAAAAAAGTGGCTCGAGAAGCCCGGCAACGGTGTGGGCGATCGGGGCCAGGCCGCTCGCGGCTACGTGCGACGCTTGGCCGCGGCGCTGTTCACTAAACAAGCGACAGCAGCGCCCCCTCCAGCTGAGCCTTCGCCGCCGCCTTACCACGCCGCCCCGTCGCCGCCGCCTGACCTCGCCGCCCCAGCACCGGACTCAAGCGATGTTCCCGAGGTGATAGTCGTCGAGGACGATCCCGCGCTCGCCGAGCTGCTCACGTTCGGGCTCGAGGCCCGTGGGTACCGCTTCCTCCACTTTCGGAACGGCCGCGAGGCGCTGGATCTGCTCAAGTCAATGGACACGCGCGGAAGCTCACAGCCGCCGTTGCTCCTGCTCGACGTCGATCTCCCCGCCCTCGACGGCTATTCGATCTTCGAGGAGCTGCAGCAGGAGTGCCCGGGAAAATTTCGTGTCGTGTTTACGACGGTGCACGGCAGCGAGACGGAGCAGCTGCGCGGGCTCGAGGCGGGCGCGATGGATTACATGGTAAAGCCGATGAGCCTGCGCGTCGCGCTCGAAAAGATCCGCCGGTGGGTGGGGCGATGACGGCGCGCCACTTCCTGACCATCGTCGCCATCGTGCAAGGCGGCCTGCTCGCGGCCCTGATGGTGCTGATCATCCTGAACCGCTGGTTCCGGCTGCGGCGCAGCAGCCGCCTCAACCCCCGGCGCGACGCCGTGGACGCCTCGATGCGGCGCTGGGCGGCTGGCACCGCACCGCTCGCGGGAGTGCTGGTCGGGCTCGCCCGACTCCCGACGCCGCTCGCGATCGATGCCCTCGTCAAATGGTCGGCGCGCGTGCCGGGCGAGCGGTGGCGCCAGCTCGCCCAGGCGCTCGAACATACCTGGTGGGCCAGGCTCGTGCGGACGAACACCACCTCGGCGCGGTGGTGGAAGCGGCTGGAATCGGCGCGATTCTTGAGCGTCGCCGCCATGCCTGGGGACGTGGCTCGACTGACGCGCTTGATCAAGGATCGTCATCCCGCCGTTCATGTGGCGGCGGTCGCGTGTCTCGAGCGCATGGAGAACACGCCCCTCACCCTGACGGCGCTCGATCGCCTGCCGCAGCTCGCCCCCACCGTTCAGGCGTATTACGCCGCGATGCTGCTGCGATCGCGGCCGGTGGTAGTCGAACACCTGCAGAAGCGTCTGCGCCGTGCCGACGATCCTGCCCTGCCCCGACTTGCCGAGTTTGCGGCGCGGCTGGGTGAGCCCGCGCTGCGCGAACGCTTGACGGCGCTGGCCGATCACACCGATCCCGAAGTCCGCGTGCAATCGGCGCGCGCGCTGGGCAGCTTTCCGCACCGCGAGTCCGTCGCCGCACTCAAGCGGCTGGCCACTGACGACGGATGGCCGGTCCGCGCACAGGCAATGCGGTCGCTCGGCATGATCGCCGACGTGAGCACGCTGCCCCTGCTGAAAGGGGCGCTGCGCGACAGCGTGTGGTGGGTGCGTTTGCGAGGCGCTCTCGCGTTGATGCGCTTCGCCGCGGCCGGCCGTAACGCGCTGCTCGAAGCGGAGGTGGGCGGCGATCCCGTCGCCCGCGCGATGGCCCAGATGGTCCTGGGCCTGCCGGCCCAGGCGCTGGCGGAGTTCGCCGCATGAGCGTGCTCACCACGCTCGTCGGGACTACGGATCTGGCGATCCTGATCTACTTCCTGGTCCTGAACTCGTTCTACGCGGTGCTGCTGATCCTCTCGATCCCTGAGATCTGGGAGCAGACACGTCTGGCCGAGGACGAGGATTTCCAGCGTCTGATGCAGAGCGATGCATTGCCGCCGATCACGATTCTCGTCCCCGCCTACAACGAGAGCGCGACCATCCAAGCCAGCGTCACCGCGATCCTGACCCTCGAGTATCGCAACTACGAGGTCGTCGTGGTGAACGACGGGTCGAAGGACGACACGATGGAGCAGCTGCGACATGCCTTCGATCTCTACGAGATTCCGCGCGTCTATCCCGAGACGATCGAAACCAAGCCGCTGCGCGCGTTGTACCGCTCGCGCTCTCGCTCCCGGCTGTTGGTGCTCGACAAGGAGAACGGCGGCAAGGCCGACTCGCTGAATGCGGCGATCAACGCGTCGCGCTTTCCGCTCGTGATCGCGGTCGACGCCGATACGCTGATCGAGCCGGACGCCTTGCTGCGCCTCACGCGCCCCTTCCTGCTCGGCCGGCAGATCGCCGCGGTCGGCGGCACGGTGCGCGTCGCCAACAACTGCACCGTCACCGACGGCCGCGTGACGGACGCGCGAGTGCCCTCGAAAGTCATCCCTGGGATCCAGGTGATCGAGTACCTGCGCGCGTTTCTCTTCGGCCGCCTCGGATGGAACCGGCTGGGCGGGAATTTGATCATCTCCGGAGCGTTCGGGCTGTTTCGCAAGGAATACGTCATGGCGGTCGGCGGTTATCGCACCAACAGCATCGTCGAGGATCTCGATCTGGTCGTGCGCATGCACCGCCATCTGCGGCGCAACAAGATCAGGTACGAGATGCCGTTCATTCCCGATCCCGTCGCGTGGACTGAAGTCCCCGAATCGTTCAAGATCCTGTCGCGCCAGCGCGAGCGGTGGCACCGCGGCCTCATCGCGGCCATGTGGCAATACAAGGGAATGCTCTTCAATCCCCGCTACGGCAGAATCGGATTTCTCGCGATGCCGTTCTTCGCGTTTGGGGAAATGCTCGCCCCCGTCGTCGAGCTGTTGGGCTACATCATCACCGCCGTCGGACTCGCCTTTGGTCTCGTCAATGTGTCGTTCGCGCTGCTGTTCATCCTTGTCGCGTGGGGATACGGCATGCTGCTCTCCATCTGGGCCGTGGTGCTCGAGGAAGTGAGCTTCCGCCGCTACCGGCGCTTCATCGATCTGTTCCGGCTGCTGCTGTTTGCCTCACTGGAAAACTTCGGCTACCGCCAGATGACGGTGTGGTGGCGGCTCAAGGCGTTCGCGAACGTGGCGAAGGGCGTCCACGTCTGGGGCGACATGGCGCGGAAGGGCTTCGGCAAACCGAGCGTCGCGGCGCTGCTCGTGCTGTGTCTCGCGACTCCCTGCCGCAGTCAAACGGCCCGGGTCACTGCGTGGAGCTCCTTCGAGTCGGTGTCGGGGAGCCAGGACTGGACGACGCTGGGCGCGCAGCTCACCCTCACGACGGCGCGCGGTCACGCCGGCTGGGTCGCGGCAGAATTCTTCGGCCGCTACGGCGATCGCGATGTCGCCGAGCGGATCGGGGCAGTCTTCCACCCCACGTCCCGCGTCTGGCTGACGGCCGAGGCGGGGACCTCGCGGCGGCCGGCATTCACGCCTCACAACACTTGGGAAGCGGACGCCGCCGCGCTCGTCGCGCCGCGCGTATCAGCCGGCGTGGGCTACCGTCGCTGGAACTACGACGTCGGTGCGGTGGACGTGGTGATGCCGCACATCACTATCGAAACGCCGCGCACCTCGTGGACTCTTCGCGGCTTCGTGTCACGCAATCCATCGAAACGCACGGACGCCGCTGCCTACCTCCGCATGACGCGAGCGCTCACGCGTCGCACGACGGTATCCCTGCTCGGCGGCGCTGGACGGGAGAGCTACCTGGTCGGCGGCACGATTCAGTCTCTGAAAACGCTCTCCGGGATCGCCGGCATTCGCTACAACGCCAGCAGCCGGACGACGGTCCGGTTCGACGTGAGCGGCGTTCGATCGCGCCCAATCCTGACGCGGAACGGGGTGTCGCTGGGCGTGGAGCGCGGGCTGTGATACGGCGGCCTCGTGACAGTGATCACAAGGTGACTGAGGCTCTTGCATCCCCACGTTGCTCCCAAGGTATTAGAGCATGCGTAAGCTCGCGATAGCACTGATCTGCGTCGTCGCTCTGGTCCACCTGTCCTGCTCTGATGCATCGGGACCGGGGAATCAGTCGAACGATCGCATTTCCATAACCAACAATGCCGGCGTGTTGGCATCGCGAGTCACGTACATGAACGACTCGATCCCGATCGACAGTGCCGGCGTCGGCTATCCGTCGGCTCCGGTGCCCTTTGCGTCGGCGTCGATCAGTCGCAGCAGCGCGGCGAGCCAGGCGGGTTCGAATCTGAGCCTCAAGGCCGAAGTCGCCCCGCCCTCCATCGGCGGCCAGACGCTGCAGGCGACGTCGGTTTCGATCGTCGGCAATCTCGCTGTCGTGAGCTACAACATGGTGGGTAATCCCTACCTGGGTGCCGTTGACGTCATCGACATCACCAACAAGAACCAACCCGTGCTCAGATCCGAAGCGCTGTTTCAGAACACGGACGTCAGTGCGGTCACGACATCCGGGGTCAACGTCTATATCGCCGAGGCCACAGGCGACACGGGCTTTGCATCCCCCGCGGTGTTCGAAGTCGTGAAAGTCGTAGGCGACCAGCTCGTGCTCACTGGCAACACACGCACCGGGCTGACCAGCTTCGCCGCAACCAGTGTGGCGTTCGGCACTCGTGTGTACGCGACCTCAGGTGATGCCGGCGGCCTGTTCATGCTCAATCCGGCCACATTCGCAGTGACAAGCTCCATACCGCTGACTGATGCGCGCTGGGTAGCCGTCGGCGGCGGACTGGTTGCGGTCGTGCAGGGCATGCCGGGCACACTTGCCGTCTACAACGAGAGCAACATGAGCGTGGTTGGCTCGTGGCCGTTCAAAGGCGCCGACATCGCGCAATCAAAATCACAAGCCGAGCTGGTCGGTGGAAAAGCGTTCATCGCGGCAGGTGACAGCGGCGTGCAAGTCCTGAATCCAGCGACGGGCGCATTCCTCGGCCAGGTTCCGAGACCCAATCCTGACTCTCTCGGCCTGAGCCCTTCGGTCGTGGTGACCAACGCGGTCGCCATCGATCAGGACCTCATGTTCATCTCGAATGGTGAAGCTGGCGTCTATCTCGCGCAGGGCAGCCAGGCGTTCTCGACGAGTGGGACCGGACTTCAGACGATCACGATGCGCGGCAAGCTGCGCTTCGGAAACCTTCAGTCGGTGAACCACGTCGCCTACTCCGCGGGCGGTCCCGGCAATCCGGGCATCCTGATCGTCGCGGCCGGCATCGGCGGCCTGAAGATCGTCCAGGTCAACTAACAGGTCACGCAAATACGTGGGGGCGCAGCATGCTGCGCCCCTATTGTGTTTTCTAACTGTCACCTACACGCGAAGCTGCGGATGCTCCAGCAACCGACGCTGCAGCATCGGATGGGTCCGCCACACCTGCCACCCCATCGCAAGCACGGCCAACACATTCGCAACCGCCACCGACCACCAACCGATCGTCCCCAAGACCCACTGGGCCCCCACACCGATGGTGGCGAGGACGAGTCCCTCGAGCAGGATTGCGGTCAATAACACGAGCAGTGCCATGGCGGGGGCACGCTCCACCTGCTCAGCCAGCGCCACGAACACCACGCCGGCGATGATGAACGCGGCGACGTGCATCACGGTGTAGACCGCGACCAGGCCGATGCTGACGACGACATCCCTGGGGCCGGCGACGCCGAGCAACAGCGCAGAGCCGAGGGCTGCCGGTGTGCGGAATGGCGTCCCGTTGGCGACATCCAAAACGAAGAACCAGACCGCCACCACGGCGGCTCCGATGAGGCCTGTGACCACGCCCCGCGCCAGCGCGGGATGATCGTGGAGGGTCGTAATTCGCAACGGCCGCGGATCATGCTCGGCGTAATGCAGGTACGCCATGAGCACCAGGCCGGCGGCGATGTTGGCGCCGACGACGTGCGGCCACGTGATCACGCTGAGATGCTGCGCGTGCAGGAGCAGCAGCCCGACATAGAAGGTCGCTTCCTGCAGCAGCACTCCGAACACCAGCGCGAGGAGCAAGCGTGGAGGCGCTGTGAACGCCGCGCTGACCCACGCCATCCCCACACCAAGCATCGCGAAGACCGCGAAATGCAGCACTGTGTAGACGGCGATGAGTCGGAAGGTGACTTCCGTGAACTCACGGTTCAGCAGCGCGCCAGCGAGCAGTGTGGGCGTACGGAAGGGATGACCTGCCAGCGTATCCGCAACGAGGAACCACAACGCGACGACGAATCCAGCGAGGAGTCCACCCGTCACGCCATGTACGATCACTGCTTGTGCGGGTCGCCGCATCTTCCCGACCTCGCGAAAAGGGGCTTCTGACAACATGGCGGCCAGGGCCGCGACTGTCTACTGGTGCATCCGCCGCATCTGGGCCGCAACTCGTTCAGCTTCGCGCATCACTCGCAGCGTATTGAGGCCGGCGACTTTCTTCACATCAGCCTCCGTCCAGCCGCGCCGCAGCAGCTCGGCGATCAGATCGGGGAACTTGGACACATCCTCCATCCCGACCGGCACTTCCGTGATGCCGTCAAAGTCGGAGCCAATTCCCACACAATCGATCCCCGCGACCTGGCGGATGTGCTCGATGTGATCGGCGACCTGGGACAGCGTCGCGTGTGGCCCCGCGGCGTCCCAGGCCTTGAGGGAGTCAGCGCGCGTGGCCGAATCGGCGCCGGCGGTCCGCAGTCTTTCGACGCGTGCGTTCACGGTGTCGCCCCAAACACGCACCGCCTCCGACACGAAGCCCGGATTGAAGTTCACCATGACCACGCCGCGGTTCGCCGTAACGAGCTCGAGGATCGAATCAGGCACGTTGCGCGCGTGATTCGCGAGCGCGCGCGCCGAGGAATGCGAGAAGATGACCGGCGCGCGCGAGGTATGCAGCGCGTCGGACATGGTTTGGTCGTTCACGTGCGACAAATCCACCAGCATGCCGAGACGATTCATCTCCAGCACGACCTGCTTGCCGAAGGGCGACAGCCCGCGCCGGGCGGTATCGGTAGAGGCGGTCGCCCAGTCGAGGCTGCGCCAGTGTGTCAGCGTGATGTAGCGCGTGCCGAGCCTGTAGAACATGCGGAGCGCGCCGAGCGAGTTCTCGATCGCGTGGCCGCCCTCAATGCCGATCAGGCAGGAGACCTTGCCGGCGGCAAAGTTGCGCTCGACGTCGGCGGCGGTGTACGCCATCGCCAGGCTGGGGGCGTTCTTGCTGCAGAGGCGGTGCACGAGATCGATTTGCTCGAGCGCATACGTGGCCGCGTGGGTCCCGGAGTCCATGGTCGTAACCGGCACATAGGCGGCCCAGAACTGACCACCGACGTGGCCGGCGCGTAGCCGGGGGACGTCGGTCATCAACTTCGGTTGGCGGACCGCGAAATTGACGGAGTCGAGTCCGCCCCGTTCGCGGATCGCGTCCGGGATGTCGTTGTGGCCGTCGATGAGCGGGACGGTACTGAGGATGTGAATGGCTTGAGCGCGGTAATCCTGCGCGGACAGTTGGAATGTTGGAATGATGGAAAGCAGCGCGGTCGCTGAAAAAAGAGCCTTGATCATGGCAGGAAGCTGGCGTCACCTGTACCTCTTATCAAGATTACGTCATGGCCACGATCACCTTCGAGGTGAATGGTGAGCGCGAGGAAGTAGCGTTCGCGCCGCATAAGACACTGCTCGAGGTATTGCGCGAGGATCTGGGACTCACGGGAACAAAGCACGGCTGCGAGCTGGGTGAGTGCGGCACGTGCACCGTGCTGCTGGATGGAACGCCGGTCCTGTCGTGCCTGGTGTTGGGTCTCGCGTGCGCCGGCCACGCCGTGCGAACCGTCGAAGCGATGGCGCAGGGCGGCAAGCTGCATCCCCTGCAGGAGACGTTCGCCGACCTGGGCGCCGCGCAATGCGGTTACTGCACGCCCGCCTTTCTCCTCGCCGCTGAAGCCTTACTCGCCGACAATCCCAAGCCGACACGCGCCGAGATCAAAGACGCGCTGGCCGGCAACCTCTGCCGCTGCACCGGCTACATCAAGATTTACGAGGCGGTCGAGTTGGCGGCGGCCCGGATGCGCGGGGAGAAGGCTGAACCCACGCGCGAATCGCTCTATGGGCGATAGATCAGCCCATCGCATTATCGGCAACGCGCTCCGTAAGGTTGATGCGGTCGCCAAGGTTACCGGCGCGACAAAGTTCGCCGACGATCTCGCGTTCCCGCGCATGCTGTACTGCAGGCTGCTGCGCAGCACCCAGCCGCATGCGCGCATCGTTTCGATCGATGTCACCGCCGCGAAGCACCTGGACGGCGTGCAGGCCGTGCTCACGGGTCCCGATCTGCCGATTCCGTTCGGGATCTTGCCCGTCTCACAGGACGAGCACGCGCTCTGCGTCGAGAAGGTCCGTTTTATCGGCGATTCCGTCGCGGCGGTGGCCGCGACGACCGAGGAGACGGCGACCGCCGCGCTCGATCTCATCAAGGTCGTCTACGAGCCGCTCAAGTCCTTTGACTCTGCCGAAGCGGCCGTCGCGCATCCCGAGCCCCAAATCCACGACTACGCCGATAGCGGCAATCTCCACAAGCTCATCAATCTCGAGTTCGGAGACGTCGAAGCCGGAATCGGCGAAGCCGATCTCGTACGGGAAGATCTCTTCTTCTTCGAAGGCAACACGCATCTGCCGATGGAGCAGCACGCCGCCGTGGCGATGTGGTCACCGGATGGGAAGCTGACGCTGTGGACGTCGACCCAGACACCCCACTACGTCCATCGCGCGCTCGCCAAGGTGCTGGAGCTCCCCGCCGCGCGCATTCGTGTGATCGCGACGCCGAACGGCGGCGGCTTCGGCGGCAAGAGCGATCCGTTCAATCATGAGATTGCGGTCGCCAAGCTCGCCATGATCACCGGCAGGCCGGTGAAGATCACGCTGACGCGCGAAGAGGTTTTCTACTGTCACCGCGGCCGCCACCCGACGCTGATGTGGGTACGCACCGGTGTGAAGCGCGACGGCGCAATCACGGGCATGCACTTTCGCTCGCTGCTCGACGGTGGCGCCTATGGCTCCTACGGCGTTGCGAGCACGTACTACACGGGTGCACTGCAAACGGTGACTTACAATGTCCCGCGCTATCACTTCCAGGGCGCCCGCGCCTTCACGAACAAGGCGCCGTGCGGTCCCAAGCGCGGTCACGGCACGCCGCAGCCCCGCTTCGCGCTCGAGGTGCACCTCGACAAGATCGCCGAGCAGCTGGAAATCGATCCCGCGGAGCTCCGTCTGCGGACGCTGGTCCCACCCAACTCCCTCACGGCGAACTATCTGCGCGTGGGCTCGATGGGACTCGGCAAATGCATCGCGAAAGTGGTCGAAGGATCGGACTGGAAGAAGAAATTTCGCAAGCTGCCGGAGGGGCGCGGTGTCGGGCTCGCGTGCTCGAGCTACATCTCGGGCGCCGGCCTGCCGATCTACTGGAACAACATGCCGCATTCAGGCGTGCAGCTGAAATGCGACCGCGGCGGCGGCGTCACGGTGTTCTGCGGCTCGACGGAAATCGGACAGGGATCCGATTCGATCCTCGCCTACATCATCGCCGAAGTGCTGGGCATCGATCCGTTCGACATCGCGGTCGTCACCGCGGACACCGATCTCACCCCGGTCGACCTCGGCAGCTACTCGAGCCGCGTCACGCTCATGACCGGAAACGCCGCGCTGCAAGCCGCCGAGCGCGCGCGTCAGGTCCTCGCGCTGCATGCGGGGAAGAAGCTCGAGGTGCCCGTCGAGCGTCTTACGTTTGCGGACGGCCGCGTATTCGATTCCAGGGATCGCCAGCGCGGGGTGTCGTTCGCGGAGGCGGTCCAGCTGGCCGAGGCCGCCGAAGGAACGATCGGGACGGTCGGTTCCTACACGCCGCCGATGAGCGCCGGGAAATACCGCGGAGCCGGCGTCGGGCCATCGCCCGCGTATTCGTACAGCGCCTGCGTGGCCGAAGTGGACGTCGATCCCGAAACGGGCATCGTGCGCGTGCCCACCATCTGGATCGCGCACGACGTGGGCCGATCGATCAACGCCGCGTCTGTGATCGGACAGGTCGAGGGCTCGATCTACATGGGCCTCGGCGAGGCGCTGATGGAGGAGATGACTTACCGCGGCGATCTCAAAGTGGTCCACAAGATCCCTTCCCTGCTCGAATACAAGAGTCCTACGACGCTCGAGATGTGCGATGTCGTCACGTATCTCATCGAGGACCCTGACCCGAACGGCCCCTTCGGGGCGAAGGAAGTCGGCCAGGGCCCGCTGCTCCCGGTGATGCCGGCCGTGGCGAACGCCGTGTACGACGCCGTCGGGGTTCGGGTCGACGAGGTGCCGGTCACCCCCGAGAAGGTGCTCAAGGCACTGCGGGGAAAGGGGAAAGGGGAGGGGGGACGGGTAGGGCCCAAGAGCTTCCCTGATATCCCCTGGCCTGAACCCACGCGCATCCCCACACCTCAGGAAGGTGGGGACGGAAAGGCTGTGTCGCTCGCCAAGGTCTGAACGTCTCTCCTGGACACCCCATCCGGAGCGACCATGCCTGTCTATCCCGTCCGACTCATCCTGTTGCTCATCGGCGCGCTCATCGCGCCAACAACCCTCGCCGTCGTCGAAACCGGAAGCATCGCGGGTCACGTGCGCGATGCCACCACCAGCAAGCCCATCGTCGGAGCCAATGTCGTCGTGGTCGGGACTTCCCTTTCGACGGTGACGGACGGCAACGGTCATTACATAATCACGAACGTTCCGGTGGGGACCTACACGGTGGTTGCACGGTTCATCGGTTACGCGTCAGGCGAGCAGAAGAGGATTCGCGTCACGGCAAACGCGACTGCGGTCGCGGATCTGACCATCGCGTCGAGCCCGATCGCATTGCAGGAAGTCGTCGTGACTGGACTCTATGGGTCGCGTGCGGCGAATGGCGTCGTCCGCGTTCGTGGTGCCACCGCTCTCGGATACTTGGGGTCCGAAGCCGACGCGCTTCCAGCCCAGCGATTCGACAGCGCCGAGGCTTGGCGCTACCAGCGCCAGCCGGGCAACCGCGAACAGTATGACGAGATCGTCGAGAATTCCTTCATCGCCGTCGCCGCCGATCCCCTGTCGACCTTCTCGATCGACGTCGACCGCGCGTCCTACAGCAACATGCGGCGCTTCATCATGCAGGACGGCCAGCTGCCGCCGCGCGACGCGGTCCGAATCGAAGAGCTCGTGAACTACTTCCCGTATGACTACGCGGAGCCCGAGGGCGACGACCCACTCGCGATCCACACCGAGGTCGTACCCGCGCCCTGGAAGCCGCAACACCAGCTGGTGCGCATTGGCCTCCAAGCGCGACGCGTCAAGGTAGAGAACCTGCCAGCGTCGAATTTCGTGTTCCTGCTCGATGTTTCCGGCTCGATGATGCCGGCGAACAAACTGCCCCTCGTGAAATCGGCGATGCGGTTGCTCGTGAATCAGCTCCGCGCCAAAGACCGCGTCGCGATGGTCGTGTACGCCGGTTCGGCGGGCCTTGTGTTGCCGTCCACACCGGGCGACCAGAAGGACAAGATTCTCGACGCCATCGAGCGGTTGGAGGCGGGTGGGAGCACGGCAGGCGGCGAAGGGATTCGCCGCGCCTACGACGAGGCAGTCGCCACCTTCATCCGCGGCGGCAACAACCGCGTGATTCTCGCCACCGACGGCGACTTCAACGTCGGCCCTTCGAGCGATGCGGAGATGGTGCAGCTGATCGAAGAGAAACGCCGCACGGGGGTGTTCTTGACCGTGCTCGGCGTCGGTGAAGGCAACCTCCAGGCGGCCAAGATGGAGAAGCTCGCCGACAAGGGTAACGGCAACTACGCTTATCTGGACAACATTGCCGAGGCACAGAAGGTCCTGGTACACGAGCTCGGCGGCACGCTCTACACCGTCGCGAAAGACGTGAAGATCCAGGTGGAATGGAATCCCGCGCGCGTGCGCGCCTACCGGCTGATCGGCTACGAGAACCGGATGCTGCGCAACGAGGATTTCGCCGACGATAAGAAGGACGCCGGCGAAGTCGGTTCCGGCCACTCCGTCACCGCCCTGTACGAAGTGGTGCCCGTCGGCGTCAACACCGATGTGACGATCCGCATGCCGGATTCGCTCCGCTACCAGCATCGCAATGCTCAGTCGACCAGTGCGGCCGGTCCTGAGCTCTTGTTCGTGAAAGTCCGTTACAAGCAGCCCGACGGCGATCAGAGCCGCCTGATCTCGCAACCAGTGCTGGCTCAGGCAGGTCAGGCGCCCTCGGTAGACTTTCAGTTTCAGGCGGCGGTCGCCGAGTTTGGCCTGTTGCTGCGGAATTCGGACTTCCGCGGGAAGGCCGACCTCGGCCATGTGATCGCGGCCGCCCGCGAGGCGCGCGGGAACGACGCGGACGGCTATCGCGCCGAGTTCGTGCGCTTGGCCGAGACCGTGCGCGGGATCGGGTTGGCGCGGAAGGACGGATCGCATTAGCCGACTGGACGGAAACGGAGCCGCGGCGTAAGGTCACCTTATGCCGCGGCTCCTCGCGCAGGCCATCGCGTGTGGTGTACTCGTTGTTGCGCTCACAAGGCCGGCCGCCGCCGCTCAGACTTTGCGCGGGGACGTCCGGGCTCTCGAGACGAACCTGCCCCTCCCCTTCAGCACCGTTGTGCTTCAACCCGGCGTCACGGGCCGGTTCACCAACGACTCCGGCGCCTTTGCATTCCACGATCTCGCGCGAGGAGACTACCGGGTGATCGTTCGCGCGATCGGGTACCTCCCGTTCGATTCGGTCATCGCGGTGGCGGGAGACACGATCGTGCTACATCTGGCGCTGCGGCCGCTCGCGATCGAGCTGCCGCCTGTGACGGTGGTCGCAACGCGCGCATGCGTGCGCCCGGGTCCCCCGGCTCGCGACTCCGAGCCCGAGCTCGCGGCGATCTTCGATCAGCTGCGCGAGAACGCCGCTCGCTATCGGCTACTGTCCGACGCGTACCCCTTCCAGTATTGGACCCAGCGGCGCGAGTGGGATGAGCCGCGCGGGCGGGGGGACTCGGTGGTGGTCGATACGATGGAGCTGCGGAGCGATGCGCGCCTGCCATACAAACCCGGTGGTCTCATCATCACACAACCCGGGCCTCGCGGGAGACCGGAGCGAACGCTCCGGCTTCCGACGGTTATCGATCTCGCCGATTCGGTCTTTCACCAGTCCCATTGCTTCACCTTTGCCGGCGTCGACAATGTCGATGGCGAGTCCCAATGGCGCGTGGACTTTCTCGCCGCGGACCGATTGCGCGTGGCGGACGTCGCGGGGAGTGCGTGGCTGGATTCGGCCACCTATGTGCTGCGACAGCTGACCTTCCGCCTGACCCACCCCGAACGTGCGTTGAAATCCCTCAAGACTTTGGAGGCGACAGTCACGTTCGGGGAGTTGTTCCCCTCGGTCACGGTACCCGTCTACACCGTCGCGACATCCGAGGCAAGAACTCGGTCACGCAATCCGGTGACCGGACACCAAGAGCAGCGACTGTTGCGCGTCAATTTCCTCCGTGGCGCGCCGGGAAGCCAGCCGCCCTGACTGGACGGCCCGAGCGCCGAAGAGTAAGGTCCGTAATGCTGCGGCTCCCGAGCTTCTCCTATCTGCAACCGAAAACCCTGACCGAAGCGCTCGCCATGAAGCGGGACGCCGGGCCCGACGGCATGTTCGTTGCCGGCGGCACGGACCTGTATCCGAACATGAAGCGGCGCCATCAGGAGCCAAAGACGGTCATCTCGCTGATGGGAATCCCTGAACTCGGGGCGGATGGCCGGATTGGCGGATCGGCGGATGGCATGACGCTCGGAGCTGCTGTGACGTTGACGAAGCTATCCGACCATCCGACGATCCGGCGATCAGCCGTCGGTACCGCCGCTCGCCTGGTTTCGACTCCGTTGCTGCGAAACATGGGCACCCTCGGCGGCAATCTGTGTCTCGACACACGCTGCAACTACTACAATCAGAGCTACGAGTGGCGGAAATCGATCGATTTCTGCATGAAAAAGGACGGCCACATCTGTTGGGTGGCGCCATCCTCACCGCGTTGCTGGGCGGTCAGCTCGTCGGACGTCGCACCGGTCATGGTGGCGATTGGCGCGGAATACCGGCTGGTGGGACCGCAGGGGGAGCGCGTGGTTCCGGCGGGCCGGTTCTATCACAACGACGGGATCAATTATCTCACCAAACAGTCCGATGAGATTCTGGTGGATGTGCGCCTGCCGGCGTCGAATGGCTGGGACGCCGTCTACCACAAGCTGCGGCGGCGCGGCTCGTTCGATTTTCCGGTGCTTGGCGTCGCCGCCTGGGTACAATGGAAGGGGAAAGACGTCACCGCTGCCCGGATCGTGCTGGGTGGCGTCGCGAGCTATCCGCAGGAAGTCCCGGAAGCGGGCGAGGCGCTTCAGGGGGCACGCCTCTCCGATGAATCCATCGCCGCAGCGGCCGACGCGGCCTACCGCCCCTCTAAGCCGATGGACAACACGGACTTCGACCTCTCCTGGCGCAAGCAGATGACCCGGGTGTATGTGGCGCGCGCGCTCCAGGAACTGCGCGAGCGCGCGGGAGCATGATCGAGAGGCGGGGGGTAGAAATCGCCGGTATGTCACGCTACGCGCTCGCGATTGTGGCCGTCGCCCTCCTCTTGTCTGGCTCACTCACCGCGCAGATCAACCTGCGCACGGTCCGCGGTACGGTGCGCGACACCGCAGGGCAGCCAGTCGATCAGGTCCAGGTGTTAGCCATGACGGCTGGACGAAGGACGCTCACCGACGCTGACGGACGGTTCCGGCTCGACAGCCTCCCGCAAGGAGAGGAGCGCTTTCTCTTCCGGCGACTCGGCTTCAATCCCGTCGAACTAACGGTGGTGATCGACAGCAGCGATACGGAAATCGCGGCGCGCGTGACGCCCCTCGCCCAGGAGCTCAAAGCCATCGTGGTGCGCGGACGCCGCAGCGGCGTGCTCGGCACGGTTGCGGACATCTACGATCGCCCGATCGCGGGCGCGGACGTTGTGGTGTTGGGCGGTGCGGTCGCAACGACGACGGACAGCCTGGGTCGGTTCGGGTTGCCGACCGTTCCGGCCGGGACGTTTATGCTGATGGTCCGCAAACGCGGCTACTTCGCGCTGCGGCACGCGGTGACGCTGCCCGTGGGTCAGGCACTCGATGTATCACTCCTGCTCGGCCCCGTGCCCGAAGGGCTGAGCGATCGGCGGATCAGCCGGTTGGCGGGTTATGGTGGGACGGTCGATGCGGCGTGGGACGCACACGCATCGCGGCGGGTCCGGTGCAGCGGCGGAAATTCCGTCTTCATTCCCCGTGAGCAGCTCGCCGAGCTGCGGGAGTTGCGGCTCGATCTCGCTTTGGCGCGCGCGCCCTCCGCTATGGGGAGGGGCTTTGGGCCGGTGGAGCTGCGGCACTACGCCATTTATATCGATGGGCAAAACGGCCAGGGATGGCCGCTCTCAGCGATTCCCGCCGATCAAGTTGAAGCGGTCGAGATCTACCGCGGTGGGCGTCCGCGCGCACCTACCAGCATCGTCCCCTGGAGCATCACGCCGTCCTCGCCGTCGTTCGGGACGGGATCGTCATGCCCCGCGGGGACGATCTGGGTGTGGCTGCGTTAGGCTTTACTCGCCGGCGCCGTTGCTAACGCCTCAATCTCCGCCGTAGCCTTCGCCAGGATCTCCGCCACGCTCTTGCGCGCGGCATCGCTCTCGGCTTTCCAGCCGGTCCGGTAGACAGCCTTCACGAGATGCCCTAGTGCCCGGTTGACCTCGGCCATCGAGCCACCCACCGTGCGCTCGACGGTCTCGGTCACGCGATCGAAGATGTCTTCGACGATGTCCTTGTGCTCGTCCAAAAACGCCCGTCCTGTGTCGGTGATTTCGTAGACCTTCTTGCCTTCCACATCGTGCGAGACGACGTGTCCTTCGTCCTCGAGCCACTGCAACGTCGGGTAGACGGTGCCCGGCGACGGCGAATAGCAGCCGTGCATCCGCTCCTCCAGATCCTTCATGACTTCGTATCCATGACGTGGCTTGTCGCGCAGCAGCTTCAGAATGACGTACTTCATGTCGCCGGCGCCGAACCACTGGCGTCGCCATCCCCGGGGACCGCGACCACGAAAGCTCCAACCGCGAGGACCAAACCCAAAACCGAATGCGTCCCAGCCGAACTTCCCGCCCATCTTTGCCTCTTGTGAGATGTTACGTCACGATATTCTTGGACGATATATCTTGTCAAGACCCCGATTTGCGCCGATGTGCGCCAAGTCACTATCCGACTTATGCTTGCGTGGTTCGAGGGCCACTCGTACATTCCAGCCCACGCTGGACCCGTAGGTATCCACGCCCGCGCCCGGGAGAGGAGCCGCAATGTCTGTGCAAGTCACCCCGCACCCGTCTTGGGTCGCGGACCTGGATTCGACGCTGGAGCCCAGCCGTCAGGCGATCCTCGATACGCCGGTCATCATCGACGCGTCCGAGAACCAGCTGGTGGACGGTCAGATCCAGAACTTCCTGGTCGGGTTCTATCCCATCATTCGCGACTTCCCCCAGTGGCTACAGATGCTGCTGGATCGCTCCCCTCCGATGGGGCGTGACTTCTTCACGGACAATATTCGGGTAGAGCGCCGGCACGACGCGATGTGGCGCGCCATGGGGGATGGCTTCAATGTTCACAAGAAGCGGTTCCAGGAACCGGAGCCGATGATCCCGGCGGTGAAGAAGTTCCACGCCTACTTGACCGAGATGTGCCGCAATGCCGAGTTCGGCCAGGCGGTCTCGGCGACGAACTATGCGGTTGAAGGGGTCGCGCAGAAAATCTCGGAAAAAGCATTGCGAGGGCTCGCGAAGAACGAGAAGATCGGTCCGCGCGGACGCTGGTGGCTCGAGGAGCATGCCAAGTACGACGATGAGCATCCGATCCATGCGCTCGAGATCATCAAAGACTGCGTCAAGCGGGGCAACAGTGACACCCCCGAAAAGGTCACACAGGTGGCACTGGAAAGCCTGCAGTTGATGCGCTTCTCCATGGAGGCGTCTTATCACGCGTGAGTAAAGCTCGTCGCGTCTCGCCGACCCGAGGAACCCAGGCAAGCACTGCGCCAGCCAAGAGTCCGCTGGTCGACTTGCTGCAGGCAGCAACCGACATCGTGGCTGCCCTGCCGGACGCAGTCGTGGTCACGGGCGCTGATCGGCGGGTGCTCGCGGCGAACGAGGCCGGCGCCGAGATGCTGGGTTGGCAGGTGGGTGACATCGTCGGCCAGGCGATCGCCGACAGCGTCGCACCGGGCGAGCGATCCCACGTCGCGTCGATGGAAGACCAGGTCCTCAGCGGCGAGACGCGCCGCTATGAGACCCGGATCGTCAATCACCGCACGAGTGAAGAGCGTGACGTGGCGGTCTCGAGCGGGCCCTTCCGCATGCACGACGAGATCATCGGTACCGTCGCCACCCTTCGCGATATCACGGAGCCCAAACGCGCCCAGGAGACGCTGGCGCGTTCCGAAGCCCGCTACCGCCATCTGGTGGAATCGGCGTCCGACGCGATCGTCACCCTCGATGCGAACGGCCGCTTCACCACGGTCAACCACGCGGCCGAAAACATCTCCGGCTACAAGCGCGAGGAGCTGGTCGGCCAATGGTTCGCGCCCATGCTCCCGGACGACGACCTCCCCAAGGCGCTGGCGCACTTCCAGCAGGCGCTCGCCGGCGAAACGGGGCTATTCGAGTCGCAGTTCTACCGCAAGGACGGCGAGGTCCGTACGATCTCGATCACCTACTCGACGCCGCAGAAAGACGAGGAAGTGCTTTGCCTCATCCGCGACGTCACCGACCAGAAGATGCTGCAGGAGCAGCTCATCCAGTCGGAAAAGATGTCGGCGATTGGACAGCTGGTCTCGGGCGTCGCGCACGAGCTCAATAACCCGCTCGCCGGCATCTCGGCGTTCGCCCAGCTGCTGCTGGCCGAAAAGCGTTTCCCGCCCGATCAGCGCACGGCGGCTGAGACGATCTACAGCGAGGCGCGCCGCGCCAGCCGCATCGTACAGAACCTGCTGACCTTCGCTCGCCAGCACAAAGCCGAGAAGGTCCCGACCGCGATCAACCAAGTCCTCGACGATACCCTGGAACTGCGCGGCTACGAGCTGCGCGTCCGCGGCATCGACGTACGGCGTGAATACGACGAATCGCTGCCGGACACCATGGCCGACGCGCACCAGCTGCAGCAGGTGTTCCTCAACCTCATCACGAATGCCGAACAGGCGATGGAGCAGCGGGACGGCCAACATCACCGGCTGACCGTGCGGACCCGGCGCAACACCGACTCGATCCGCATCGAAGTCGAAGACACCGGCGCCGGCATCCCGCCGAACCTGATCGAGCGGATCTTCAATCCCTTCTTCACCACCAAGCCGACCGGTTCGGGGACGGGGCTGGGACTCTCGATTTCGCTGGGAATCGTGCGCGAGCACGAGGGCCGGATCTGGGCGGAAAATCCGCCGCAAACGGGAGCCCGATTCGTGGTCGAGATCCCGATCACCGAGCCGCGCCCCTCCGGTGAGCACGCCACCCCCACACACGTGCAAACGTTCGGCAGCGACCGGCTCCGGGTCCTCGTGGTGGATGACGAGGCATCGGTCCGCGTGTCATTGCAGCGATATCTCGCGGGCAAGGGCCACGAGGTGGAGACGACCGCCAGCGGCGAAGACGCCCTCGTTCGCCTCAAGGCATCGAAATACGATGCCGTGATTGTCGACATGCGCATGCCGGACCTTTCCGGCGAGCAGCTGTTCGAGCGGCTGCGCAGCAACGACCCTGCCCACGCCGAGCGCGTGATCTTCACAACGGGTGACCTGGTAAACGATCAAATGCGCCGCTTCCTCGACGGCACCGGGCGGCCTTGCGTCCCCAAGCCATTCGAGTTCGCTTCTTTCGATCAGGCATTGCCCGCGGCACGTCGCCGCGCCTAACGCCGTTTCACTCCGCTCCTGGTAGGATCAATGCGCCCGATTCTCGCCGCGCTGTGCCTCATCGTGTCCCCGCTCGCCGCCCAGGAGCCCTTCGACTTCTACTCCCGCGGTCCCTATCGCCCGGCCGTGCCGCGCCCCGAAGCCATCACCGGCTACGCTGCCGGCGACCAGCACACTATGTACGCAGTGATGCAGCACTATCTCGACACCTTGGTCGCCACGGCGAGCGACCGCGTTCGCATCGAGACGTGGGGCCGCACGACGGAGTACCGGCCCATCCGGGCGATCATCATTTCCGACCCCGCGAACCTCGCCAAGCTCGACCAGATCCGCGCCGGCCTGGCGGAACTGACCGATCCGCGCAAGACGTCGGCGGCGCGGGCGGCGGCGATCGCGGCGCAGAGTCCCGCCGTTGCGGTCTTCCAGTATTCGGTTCACGGCGACGAGCCGGCGGGGTTCGAGGCCGCCATGCAGGTGGCCTATCAGCTGGCCGCGTCGGATGAGCCGCAGACCCTGGAGATCCTGAAGTCGGTGGTCGTGGTCCTGAACCCATCCGCCAATCCCGATGGTCACGAGCGCTTCGCCGCCTGGTACAACTCCGTCGGCATCGGCGCAGACCACCCGTGGGCGTACGAACAGAACGAGCCCTGGAGCATCACGGGCCGCTACAGCCACTTCCGCTTCGACATGAACCGCGACCTGCTTGCGCAAAGCCAGCCCGAGGTGCGGGCGATCATGGATGGCATCCTGCGGTGGCGGCCGCAGGTGTTCGTCGACCATCACTCGACGACATCGTCGTTTTTCTTCCCGCCGGTCGCGCAAGCGGTGAACATGAACCTGCCCCCGCAGACGACGAAGTGGTTCGCCACGTATGGCCGCGGTAACGCCGCCGCGTTCGACCGGTATGGCTGGCAGTACTACGTGGGTGGCGTATTCGACTTTTTCTATGTCGGCTACTGGGACGAATGGACCACGTTCCAGGGCGCCACCGGGATGACTTACGAGACTGACGGCGGGCCGGAATACCGAAAGCGCCGCGACGACGGGAGCATCACGACCTTCCGCGACGGCATCTCCCACCACTTCGTCGCGTCCCTGGCGACACTCGAGACGACGGCGAAGAACCGGCAGAGCCGGCTGCAGGACTACTACGACTTCCGCCGCTCCGCGCTCGCGGAAGCGGCGACCGATCGCATCAAACGCGTCGTGATCGTGCCGGGCAACGATCCGCAATCGGCGGCGCACGTTGTCGGCCTATTGCTCCGCAACGGCATCGAGGTCACCCGGCTGCGCCAGCCGCTGTCGTCAGGCCTGACGCACTCCTACATCAGCCCGGGCACCGGGGCGGGGAGCGCGCGGACTTTCCCCGCCGGCAGCTACGTGATCGACCTGAATCAGCCCCAGCGGCGTCTGGCCAAGGGCATGCTCGAGCCGCAGCCGAGCATGGAGCGGTCATTCGTCCAGCGGGAGATCGGGAAGTTTCAACGCAACCGGCGGCGCGGCGATGATGCGGACAAGGAAGACTACGGCTTCTACGACATCACGGCCTGGTCGCTGCCGATGTCCTTCAATCTCGACGCGTACTGGACGGAAGATGCCGGCCTCGGCGGAGACGCGGTCACCGACTCGATCGTCCCGCCTCCCGCCGCCCCGACGCGCGGCGCCAGCGCGTACGTCTTCATGAACGACCGGCCGGGGGCGGCACGGCTTGCGTTAGCGCTCGAAGCCGAAGACTTCAGGCTGGCAGTCACCCACCAACCGGTCCTCATCGGGGGTCGCCCGTATCCCCGGGGCTCGTTCGTCGCGCGCTCCCAGCGGAACCCCGTGAGCCTGCACGAGCGCATCGCGGCGTTGGGACCTGCCATGGGCGTACCGGTTTTCCCGTTACAAACTGCGTTTCCCGACACCGGCGACGCCGGAATCGGCTCCGAAGACGTCGCGGGACTGCACGCTCCCAAGATCCTCGTGGCCGCCGGAGATGGGATCTCGGAGACGAGCTACGGGTGGCTCTGGTTCTACCTCGCACGCGAGCTCAACGTGGCGTTCACCCCCGTACCGCTCCGCGCGATCGGTCGCATGAATGACCTCCAGACCTTCAACGTGATCATCATCCCCGACGGCAGCGGCGGCCGGATGCGTCGCGAGCTGGGGGATGACGGCGTCGAGAAGCTGAAGGCATGGGTGCGCTCGGGAGGAGTGCTCATCGGGTACGGCGGCGCGGGCGATCTCGCGGCAAACAAGGACATGGGTCTGTCGAGCATTGCGAGCGTCGCGCCCGATAGCGGCGCGAAGGCCGACACGACCGCGGCGGGAAACGAGCCCCCGTTGATCTCGAGCACCGCGCCGGCACGCGGTCGGCCGGAATGGATACCCGGCGCGATCTTCCGCGCGACACTGGATACGACGCACTGGCTGACGTTCGGATACGACCGCAACCGGATACCGGTATTCATCGACGGCGACACGTTCTGGCGGCCCTCGAAGGGCGGCGCGAACGTCGTCACATTCACCGATCCTGTGGACTCCCTCGTGCTCTCAGGCTTCACCTGGCCCGACAACACCGCCCGGCTCCTCAAGGGCACCACGTGGGCAGTGGTCGAGAATCAGGGCAATGGGCGGGTGGTGCTGTTTCTGAGCGATCCGCTGTTCCGGGCGTTTTGGAGAGGGCCTGCCAAGATGCTGACGAATGCGATTTTGATGGGGCCGAATCGATAACGGCGGCGGCGAATAAAGCGGCGGCGATAAAGACGGCGGCGAGGTCATTGCCGCCCCTCGCCGCCGTTTAACTCGCCGCCCTTTCGCCGCCGGTTTAGATAGCCCGGCTCGTCCGAATCACATCCCGAAGCTTGAACACCGGCACCTGAATCTGCGTCCGGATCTTCGGTGCGACCCGGAACCAGCTCGGCTCCTCGCGCATCCGCGGCATCATCCGGAAGTGGCGTTCGTCGTTCTCCGGTACCTTCCACGTCACATTGACGTGCCGCTGCTTGCGGAGCACGTCGAGTGTCACCGATTCGCTCGGATCGTAGGAGCGGAGAATCCGCATGGCCTGCATCGGTGACGTGGGCTTGCGGCCGCCGATCGACACGATCACATCGCCGCCCTTGAGGGCCAGCGTCGAATCTTCAGGAGCGCTCACCACCAGCACCCCTTCACGCGTCCCGAAGTAGTCGCCCAGGTCGGGATTGAGCTTCACCATCTCGATGCCACCCCACCCTGATCCGAACGACCATTCAAAGGCCCCTTCGGGTTGTTTCGGCATCAACTCGCGCAGCCGGTCGAGCTGTCCGGACATGTCGCCCATCTCCCCAGGCATCTCGAAGTGGTCCCCCATGCCGAGATCCTCAGCGATGAGCATCACCTTGCGGGCATCGTTGCCGCGGCGGTATTCGACCTGCACCGTGTCGCCCGGATCGAGCTTGCGCGCCAGATCGATCAGCTTCAGGCCCGGCCCTGACCGCTCATTGTCCTCCGACGCCGTCCCACCGAGCACGGTGCCGTTGAAGCGGGTGATAACGTCACCGGCCTTGAGGCCCGCCTTCTCGGCGGGTCCGCCGGGTGTGATCCCTTCGATGCGCGCGCCGACTTTGTCGCCCGCGTCGTTGGCCTTCGTGTCCACGATCACGCCGATCCGCCCGCGACTGTCGTACGCGAACGCGGTGAATGGCCCGTCCCGGGTCTCCACCCGCACGCGGGGGCGAGTGCTCGGCCGGCGGGGGGTTGCCTGCCCGGCGGCCGACGCGGCCGGTAGGATCAGACTGACGGCGAGAACTGCCACAATCACATTGCGAATCATCTAGCTCTCCTCCGGGCCTTTAGAGCCCGACGTAGCGAGCGCGCGTCGCGTGGGCGTTCACCAGCTCCCGCATCAGTCCAACGCGCTCCTGCCAAAGTTTTACCAGTTCGGCGTCCTGTGCGCTCTGTTCGCGCTGCGAGAGGGTGCCGTCGAGAACCGAAATGCGGTCTTCCAGGTCTGCCACCACGGCCGCCGCGTGACCGCTCAACACGCGGCCGTCGATGTCGTATTGCTGCAGGGAATCTTCGAGTGTTGCCGACTGCCGCTTCACCTGACTCAGCTCGGCATGAAGGCCCGGGCCAGGTTTGAGCAGCAGGATGCCGGCGATCGTGGCAGCGAGAGCGAGACTGCCGGTCCACGTTCCCCATGTGCGACGGCGGCGAGAGCGCTGCGCGTGCAGCGCCGATTTCACGGCGGGCCAGCGGTCACGCGGCGGGCGCAGCGCCGGCAGGGCCTTGAGCTGCGCGATTCGCTGGTACAGCCCCTCCAGCTCCGCCTGACACGCGCCGCAGGTGGTGATGTGCCGGCGTGCCCAGACCGACGCCTCACCCGCCTGCAGGGCTCCCAGATCTTCCATCGTACAGTGCATCATGCATTCGCTCCTTGGTCCAGCATGCGCCGCAGGCGCGCATGCGCTCGCGCCAGCTGCGACTTGGAAAAGCTCACTGACCTGCCCATCTGCTCCGCGATTTCCTCGTGCGTGTAGCCTTCGACGTCGTGCAACCACACCACCGCGCGGGACGTCTCGGACAGGTGCTCGAACGCGCGCTCCAGATCGATGTTGGCGCCGACATGCATTCCCGGCTTCCCCGGCTCGTCGTCCAGCGACTCCGTCTCCCGCACCTGATCACGACGAATCCGCATCAAAGCCTTGGTCGACGCGATGCGGCGGATCCAGCCCCAGAGATGGCCTTCACCGCGGTACTGTTTGATGTTGCGCACCACCTCGAGGAACGTCTCCTGCAGCACGTCCTCGGCATCCTCCGGCCGCCGCAGCATGCGCCGGACGAGATTGTAGACAGGCGTCTCGAAGGACCGGAACAGGGCTTCGAGAGCTGCTTCATCTCCGGCTTGCGCGCGGGCGACGAGGACATCCGGGACGGCGAGAGACACGGTCATTGTCCGAAAACTATGATGCCACAACTGCGTAGAACGTCGCGAGCACGATCCTAGGGGAAATCACGGTTCCTTAAGGCGTTGCAAGGTAGTAGCTTGCCGCATGCCCAAGTCCGAGGTCCACGAATGGCTCCATCACTGGCAGGATGAAGCCGACGCGGCCTACCTCTATCTCGCTCTCGCCGGCCAGGAATCCGATCCACACCGCAAGGACGTCTACATCAAGCTCGCGGGCGTCGAAGAGCGCCACGTCCAGATGTGGAGCAAGCTGCTCGGCGAGCACGGTCACAAGGTCGATCACGCCCGGCCGTCGTTGAACGCGAAGCTCCGGGCGTGGTTCGGACGGCGCTTCGGGACGCGCTATCTGCTGCCGATGCTGCTGCGCGAGGAGGGCGAGGAGGTCAAGGGATACCTCAACCTCCACAACGAATCGCGCCTCCCCGACGCGCAGGAAGTCTCGCTCCAGCTCGCCAAGGAATCGGCCGCCCACGCCGGGACGCTCGCCGATCTCGCCGGGAAGGGCGCCGAGCCGTGGCACAAGACCGGGTCGGGCGGTTTCCTGCGCAATGTGGTGTACGGCTTCAACGACGGGCTCACGGCCAATTTTGGACTGGTCGCCGGCGTGATCGGCGCAGCCGTGCAGCCGCACGTGATCATGATCTCCGGCGTGGCCGGCATGATCGCGGACGCGCTGTCGATGGGATCGTCCGGCTATCTGGCGGCGAAGAGCGAGCAGGAGGTGTGGGAACACGAAATCGCGATGGAGAAAGAAGAAATTCGCCTGATGCCGGAAGTCGAGATGGAAGAGATGGCGCTCCAGTATGAAGCGAAAGGCGTGGACCCGCGTACAGCGCGCCAAATGGCGGAGGAAGTGATGCGTGATCCGGTGCGCGCGCTGGGCGAGCAGGTGCGGGACGAGCTGAAAATCGGCGAGGCGCATTCGACGCCGTTCCGCGAGGGGTGGATCACCGGGGTGGCCACCGCGGTCGGCGCCTTCATTCCTGTCTTTCCGTTCCTCGTGCTGCAGGGACGCGTCGCGATCTGGCTGGCGTTCTCGATCGCGATGGTGTCGCACTTCGCCGTGGGGGCCGCCCGCAGCTTCTTCACCGGCCGCGGCGTGATCCGCAGCGGCATCGACATGTTTGTGATCGGGATGGGAGTTGCGGCCGTCGGCTTCCTTGTCGGTGATCTGGTTGCCAAGACTCTCTAGACGACCAGGTTGACGAGGCGGTCCTGTACGTAGATCACCTTCTTCACCTTCTGCCCGTCCACAAACTTCTTCACCGCTTCATCGGCAAGGACGCGGTCGAGCACGTCCTTCTCCGCCATGCCGCGCGGCACCGTGAGACGCGACCGAAGCTTGCCGTTCACCTGCACCGCGATCTCGACGTCGCCCGCTGACGTGAGGCGCTCGTCGAACGCCGGCCAGCGTGCCTCGAAGATCGAGGTCTCGTGACCCAACACCGACCACAACTCTTCCGCAATGTGTGGCGCGTACGGCGCGAGCATGATCACGAGCGGCTCGATCAGCTCTTTGGTCGCCGTTTCGTGCTTGATCTCGTTCACGTATTCCATCATCGCCGCGATCGCAGTGTTGTACTGCAACGCTTCGGTATCGGCACTCACTTTACGGATCGTACGATGAAGCTTTTGCGCAACGGAGGCAGGCGCCGCCGCTTCGCCGCCCCCAGCCGCCGCTTCATGCACAAAGGCCCACACCTTCTCCAGGAACCGGCGCTGGCCGACGATCCCCGAGTCCCGGAAATCGCCGCCCTCTTGAAAGGGGCCAAGGAACATCAGGTACATGCGGAACGTGTCGGCGCCCCATTGCTGGATGTATGTGTCGGGGACGACCACGTTGCCGCGCGACTTCGACATCTTCGCGCCGTCCTTCACGATCAAACCGTGGGCGCGAAACTTCGGGTACGGGGTGTCGAAGTGCAGATGCCCGAGGTCGGCCAGCACCATGCAGACAAAGCGGGAGTACAGGAGATGCAGCACCGCGTGTTCGTTCCCGCCGATATAGCTGCTGACCGGGAGCCACTTCTTCGTACGGGCCGGATCGAACGGCCGGTCGTGGAATTCAGTCGACGGGTAGCGGAGATGGTACCACGCGGAATCGAGGAACGTGTCGGAGACGTCCGTCTCGCGACGCGCCTTGCCGCCGCACTGGGGGCACTTCACGAAGTACCACTCTTCGTGCCGGGCCAGCGGACTCACGCCCGTATCGTCGGGCCGGAAATCCTCGATGAGGGGGAGCTCGACCGGCAAGTCCTTCTCGGGCACCGGGACGACGCCGCATTTCTCGCAGTAGAGCACGGGAATCGGGGGACCCCAGTACCGCTGCCGCGAGATGCACCAGTCGTGGAGCCGGTACTGAACGCGCGGCGTCGCGAGGCCGCGCTCGGCGAGCCAGGCAACGATCTTCCGCGCCCCTTCTACGCACGGCATACCATCGAACGGTCCCGAGTTCATGAGCACGCCGTTCTCGGACACGGTCGGCAACGTCTCGCCCTCGACCGCGACGACCTGCCGGATCGGGAGCGTGAACTGCGTCGCGAACTCGAAGTCCCGCTTGTCGTGTGCCGGAACGGCCATGATGGCGCCGGTGCCGTACTCCATCAGGACGTAGTCGGCGATCCAGATGGGGATCGCTTCGCCTGTGGCCGGGTTGCGGGCGTAGGAACCGATGAAGACGCCCGTCTTGGTCTTCTCACCCACCCGCCGCGACACGATGTCCTTGGACTGCACCTCCCGCTGATATGCCTTGACCGCCGAGCGCTGCTCGACGGCGGTGAGCTCGTCCACCAGCGGATGCTCGGGCGCGAGGACCAGATAGGTCGCGCCGAACACGGTGTCGGGCCGGGTCGTGAAGACCGTGATCTTCTTGCCGCTCGGGGTCTCGAAGATGAGCTCCGCCCCTTCGCTCCGGCCGATCCAGTTCTTCTGAAGGAGGGCGGTGGAGGAGGACCAGTCGAGGTTCTGGAGGTTCTCGAGGAGCCGCTCTGCGTAATTCGTGATGCGGAAGAACCATTGGTCGAGGAAGCGCTGCTCGACCGGTGTGTCGCACCGCTCACAGTGGCCGTCGATCACCTGCTCGTTGGCAAGCACCGTCTTGTCCTTGGGACACCAGTTCACCGCCGCGCGCTTCTTGTACGCGAGGCCCGCCTTGAAGAGCTGGAGAAAGAGCCACTGGGTCCACTTGTAGTACGCGGGATCGGTGGTCGATAGCTCGTGACGCCAATCGTACATGCCGCCAAACCTGCGGAGCTGGCGACGGAAGGTGGCGATGTTCTGGGGGATCAGCTTGGCAGGATTCGTGCCGATATTGAGCGCGTAGTTCTCGGAATGGATGCCGAACGCATCGAATCCCATCGGCTCGAACACGTTGTAGCCCTGGAGCCGCTTGAACCGGCCGTAGATGTCCGCGCCCGTGAAGGCGAACATGTTGCCGACGTGTAACCCTTCGGCGGACGGGTATGGGAACATCATGAGGTTGTAGTACGGCCGGGCAGCGCGATCGAGGTCGGGCTCGTTGGTATGGCGCTCAGCCCAACGGGCCTGCCACTTTGCCTCGAGCGAAGCCGGATCGTAGCTTGGGATGTCTCGCATACGGTGGTAAAACTAAACCCGAATGGCCATCAAGTCACAGCAACTGCGGCAGAGCTTTTTGATTTCAGGCGCCGGCGCCGCCGTCCTGCTCGTGGTCTTTGTCGCCTGGCTCACCAGCAATCGCGTCGGACACGTCCTCGAGCAACAGGCGGATGTCCGCGGCCGTGACGTGGCGACGCGGGTCGCGGCGATCGTGTCACAGTACCTCAAGGAACGACACCACGAAGTTGCTTCGCTGGCGAGCATGCCTCAGCTGGTCGCGAGGGTCCGGCTGGCCGGCCAGGATGCCGTCGCCCGGGGCCTCGACAGGCTGCCGATCTCCACGCTCGAGGCCAGGTTCGACGCTTCGCGGGCACTGGGCGGTGAACCCGAGCTGCGCGACTATCTCCGGTCCTACACCTTAATCTCGGACTTTTCAGAACTGAGCGTCACCGAGAGTCACGGGCTCAACGTTCTCCTGTCGGGCCAGGCGCCGGATTTCGTTCAGCGTGACGAGACCTGGTGGCAACGCGCGATGAGGGACGGATCGTACGAGGGCGAGCCGCAGTCGGACACGACCGGCACAGAAACGGCGCTCGAGTTCGACGTCGCCATCCGCGGCCCGCGGGACACTCGACCGCTCGGCGTGCTCCAGGCCCTATTCAGCCTCGAACGCTTGACGAGGCTCCTCGGCACCGAAGAGCTCGCGGGTCGCGGCGCGTATCTCGAGGTGGTCGCAGGCGACGGCACCGTGCTCATCTCACGTGACCCGACCCTCCTGCTCCAGGCCCTCCCCGACAAGGACAGGATCCCGTTCCAAGCTCAAGCGGTCACGGTCCACGTCACCACGACGGGCAGTGACCGCGAGCTCGTCGTCTCGGTACCGGCGAACGAGGGAAAGTGGTGGGTGCTCTATCGTGAACCGGCGAGCACCGCGTTCGCTGCCGCCCGAACGACGCAGGTCACGATCTGGGTGGGCGGCCTGCTCGTGGCTGCCGTGGTCGTGGGCGCCTTGTTCTGGTTGTCGCACCGGCTTGGCCGCCTCGTCACTGAACCGGTTCGCGCCGCTGGTGCGATCGCGAGCCGGGTCGCGGGTGGTGACTTGTCCGTCACCGTGTCGACGCATCGCTCGGATGCCACCGAGGTTGCGGAGCTGCTGTCGTCCGTGCACTCGATGGTGGTCGCGCTGCGCCGCCTCGTCGGAGCCATCCGCGCCGCGGCCGACGAGGCCGCCGCGATGGCGACCGAGATCTCCGCGTCGACCGAGGAGATGAGCGCCTCGACCGAGGAGATGGCCTCCACGTCGCAGGACCTCTCCCGCCGGGCCGGGGAACAGGCGCAGCTGGTCCGCTCCGCCGCTGACGACGCGGCGCGGATTCTGCAGATCGCCGCGAAGCTCGCACAGGGCGCCGACGAAGCGGCCCGCCGCAACGCGGACTTGGCGGCGCTGGCGCGGCGTCACAAGGACGGACTGGACCAGAGCACGCTGCGTCTCGCCAAACTCGCCGACGAGGTCGCAAAAGGCGCCGAGGAAGCCGAGTCGCTGGCGCAGGCCACGGCAAAGATCCAGACGTTCGTGGCCCAGACCAAGGCGGTCGCGACGCAGACAAACATGCTCGCGCTCAATGCCGCGATCGAAGCGGCGCGCGCCGGCCCGCAGGGACGCGGATTCGCGGTCGTCGCCGACGAGGTTCGAAAGCTGGCGTCGGTCGCCGCGGCGGCGGCGGGCGAGACCGCCGATACGGTGCGCGGTGTGCTGACGCGTGTTCAAGCGATGCGCGACCGGCTCGTGCGGCTGGCCGAAGGCGGCGCGGCCGTGCGAGAAGCGTCGCAGACGGCCGCTCAGGGGTTGGCGACCGTGGCGAGCGAGGTCGATGCGAATGACACCTGGAGCCGCGAGATCGCGCAGTCGGCGGGTGAGCTGCGTTCGCTCGTCGAAGAGATCGCCAACCGGCTGAGCACGATCGCCGGCCAGACCGATACGCTGCTCGCCTCCGCCGAAGAGCTAGCCGCGTCAGGCGAAGAGCAAAGCGCGTCGACGGAAGAGATCGCGTCCTCGGCGAATCAGCTCGCCGAGGCTGCCGACCGGCTCACCGGCGCCGTGAAGTCTTTCCGATTGTTGGCGGACGAGGTGCAGCAGGCCGCCGATTGAGGCTCTAACCTCAAACACGGTCAACGGCTCCGCGGCCCGGCGGGGAGATGCTCCATCAGGTACCGGGTGAGCAGCGAGTAGACGTGGAGCGTCGTGCCACGGCCCTCGCAGATGCAATGCGAGCGATTCGGGTACGCCATGAAGTCGAAGGGCTTGTCGAGCGCGACCAGGCGGTTCACCAGACGTTCCGTGCCCTGGTAATGCACGTTGTCGTCGCCGGAGCCGTGCACGACCAACAGGCGTCCCTTGAGTCCCTCGGCCTGATTGATCGGAGAGGCACGCTGGTAGCGCGCGCTGTCCGCCGGGCTCTGCAGGAGACCCATGTAGCGCTCCTGATAAATCGTGTCATAGAGACGCTCGTCCGGCACCGGCGCCACGGACATACCGACCTGGTAGACGTCGGGGTAACGAAACATGGCCTGCAGCGTGCTGGAGCCGCCGCCGCTCCATCCCCAGATCGCGACGCGCGAGGGGTCGAGATAGCGGCGCGATCCGGTGAGGGCCCGCACCGCGTCCGCTTGCTCGCGGCTCGATAACACGCCGATCGCCCCGTACACCACCTTTCGCCACGCGCGCCCGCGCGGCGCCGGCGTGCCGCGATTGTCCACCGTGGCCACCACGTAGCCCTGATCCGCGATCATGTGCTCCCACAGGTGACCGCCGCCCCACGAGTCCTGGGCGGTCTGACCCGCCGGCTCGCCGTAGACGTACATCAGCAGCGGATAAACCTTGGTAGAGTCGAAATTCGCGGGTTTGATCATCCAGCCATCGAGCGAGATTCCGTCCGACACCGTCACCTTGAAGAACGCACCGTGATCAGCGATGAGCGGCGCCACCGCCGCGCGCTGTTTGGCATTGTCGACGAGCGTCCGCATGACCCGGTGCGCCGGCAGCTGTACGAGCTCGATCACCGACGGGCTGTCGAAGTGCGAGTAGGTGTGGAAGGCCCAGTGTGCGTCCGGAGAGATTCGGTAGGAGTGGGTCCCCGGCGCGTTAGCCGGTGACACGCGCACGGCGGACTGTTTTCCGTCGAGGCGCGTGCGATACAGATAGCGCTGGGTCGCGTTGTCGGGAGACGCGAGGTAGTAGAGCCACTGACCGGGCTCGTCTACCGCGGCGATGTCGACGACGTCGAAGTTGCCGGGCGTGATGTTCGTGACGCGCTTGCCGTCGCGGCTGACGCGATACACGTGCCTCCAGCCGTCGCGTTCACTCGTCCACAGGAACTCGGTTCCCTTCGCGAGCCACTCGATCTCGTCCACGACGTCGACCCAGGCACTATCGCGCTCGGTGAGGATTGTCCTGGTCGCGCCAGTCGCCGCATCCGCCAACATGACCCGGTCGTTGTTCTGGAGCCGGTTGATCCGCTGGAGGATCAGCTCGTTCGGTCCCGCCCATTCCATGCGCGGCAGATAGTTCTCGCGTGGATCGTCGGGGGGGGGGATCTGGAGCCACGTCGTGGGGCCGCCGTCCACATTCACGACGCCGGCGCCCACAGCCGAGTTCGTGGTTCCGGCTTTGGGATACTGAATGGGAGTGATTTTCGGATACAGCGAGTCGGTATCGTTGATGAGATAGTAGGTTCCGAGGCCGGTCATGTCGAACCGCCAATAAGCGATCTTCGAGCCGTCGGGTGACCAGCGGAAGGCATCGCGCAGGTCGAATTCCTCCTCGTAGACCCAATCGGTCATGCCGTTCACGTGGAGCGAGTCGGCATCGCTCGTCAGGCCAGTGACGGCGCCATCCGAAAGCCGCTCCACGTAGATGTTTCCCTGCCGGACGTAGCCCACGCGATCGCCGGTGGGGGAGAACTTGGCATACATGAGCGTAGACGGCGGGGCGTTCGGTCCGCCGAGCTTTTTCAGCGCACCGGTTTTCCGGTCGAGCACCCAGTAATCGCCCCGTGTATTCTGGCGCCACACGCGCTGGGTGTTGGTGAAGAGCAACAACAGGTTGCCATCGGCCGACCATGCGTAGTCGTCGAAGTCCAGCGCCTCGCTCGCACCGGAAGGCACCAGTTGGCGCGCCGAGATGTAGACACTCCGCGCGCCTGTGGCGGTCTCGTAGCGCACGATGTCGAACGCATCCGGCATCGCTGCCGATCGCTCCACGGTGGTGTAGGCGGTGCCATTTTCGATCCAGCGCGCCGGTCCGAAGCGCTGCGGCGCGAATTCCGCCGACGCGAAAATGCGGCGCAACATTTCGTTGACGTTGTCGGGCACCTGCGCCACCACGGGTGGGAGCATCGACGTGACCAACGTCAGCAGACCGAACACGACTCTCATGCTTCGCTCCTTGATTTACGGATCCGTCGCGGAATGTACAGTGAAAGCAGGTCCTTCAAGAGAGCACGGTCCGTGTTGTTTGGGGACAACGCGGGCAACGTCGTCAGCGAATTGGCGTAGATTGTCGCAACATTGTCTTGCCTACGTTCTTCAAGGGAGTCGCATGTCACCGAAAACTCTAGCGAGGACTACCGGCGCCTGCTCCCTGCTCGTGCTGCTGGGCGGCATCGTGGCGCAAGGCGTGATCGCCAACGGCTTGATCGTCCCCCGCGACGCGGCCCTTACGGCCACCAATATCCTCGCGCAGCCGAAACTCTATGCGTTCGGATACACGATGTTTCTCATCGAAATGGCGGCGCAGGTGGCGATGACGACGCTGTTCTACGTGCTGCTGAGACCGGTCGATCGGACCGCCGCGGTCCTTGGGCTCGTTTTCGGTTTGGTGGGTGCTACGATCAAGACCGTGGCCCGCGCATTCTACTACGCGCCGCTCCTGGTGCTGGGTGGCGCCAGCTACTTGACGGTGTTCGACGCGAGCCAGCTGCAGGCGTTGTCGTTGCTGCTCATCAAAATCAACAATCAGACGGCAAACATGTCGCTGGTCTTCCTGGGACTCAGTACGTTCTTCCAGGGCTACCTGATCGTAAAGTCGACGTTTCTGCCGCGATTTCTCGGCGTGGCGGCGATGATCAGTGGTCTCGGTTGGCTGGTTTACTTGTATCCCGCACTCGGGTCAGTGCTCTTCTATTATCTGATCGTAGTCGCGATGCTCAACGTCTTGTTGACGAGCGGGTGGCTGCTGGTGAAGGGTGTGGACGAGCAACGTTGGCGGGAAATGGCGCAGGGGGCGTGAAGCTTGGTTGCAGCCGGTCAGCGAGCCCTGATCACAGGAGCGAGTCGCGGCATCGGGCGCGAAGTCGCGCGTACGCTCGCGTCCGAAGGCTGGCAAGTGCTTTCAGCCGTGCGAGACCCCACGTCGGCACCTCCAGGAACGGAGGCCGAGGTCGTCGATATGGGAGACTCCGAATCGATCGAGGCTTTGGCTGAACGGCTGCGGGCGCGGAATCAGCCTCTCGATGCACTCGTCAACAACGCCGGGATCTATAAAGGACCCGCGCGCGCGATCTGGGCCGTCAACGTGCTCGGCCCCTTGCTGCTCACGCGGGTGCTCGAGCCGGTCCTCGCCCCGAACGCGCGCGTCGTGATGGTGACGAGCGGTCTCGGAGAGCTCGCCGCCCAGCCAGCGAGCCTGGTCAAACGTCTGTCCAATCCTCAGCTGTCACTGACTGACCTCGAGCGTTTGGCTAAGGAAGCGCCGGGCGGTTACGGCGCGAGTAAAGCCGCGCTCAATGCGATGACCCGCCTGTTCGCCACGATGCTGAAGTCGCGCGGGATTCTCGTGAACGCGATCAGTCCCGGCTGGGTGCGCACAGAGATGGGCGGGCCGGGCGCACCGCGGTCGGTTCAACAAGGCGCGGCGAGTGTCCTCTGGGGTGTGCGGTTGCCGCCGGGCGGGCCGAGCGGCGGCGTGTTCGAGGATGGCGAAGCGATCGCGTTTTAGAGGCCACGTTCACGGGCGCGGGTTGTCGCTCGAATCGGGCGAACCAGTCGGCGAGCGAAGTTCGACCAACCATCCTGGCCAACGACGATGGTGGTGATGCCCTTAGCGAGGGATCTGCTTCTCAATCTCCGAAGTTGGCGAGCCGGACGTCGAGCACATCCGGCAATCCCTGCAGCTTGTCGAGCACCCCATTGGTCAGCGCCTGATCGACGTTGATCGCGGCGAGCGCGTCCCCCGGCCCGCCGTCCGCGGTCGGCGACGACCGGCGTGCCTGGTGGTAGCTCGCGATGTTGATGCCCGCGCTCCCGAGCGCCGATCCGACTCGGCCGATCACGCCCGGCACGTCGCGGTTCTTGATCACCAGCATCCAGCCATCGGGAGCGACGTCCACGTGATAGTCGTCGATCCGGATGACACGGCCGTGGCTGCCCCCGATGAGCGCTCCGGTGACGCGCACGCGTCCTTTGGCGGTGTCAACCTTCACACCGATCGACGTCTCGAAGCCCGCCTCCGGCGCACCCGTCTTCGTGCCGAGCTTGATGCCCTTCTCTTCGGCCAGCACCTGCGCATTCACCAAGCTCACGGGGCCGGCGTTCATCGCTGCGAGGAGCCCCTCGAGCGCTGAGACGAGCACCGGTCGCTGCGCCGCCTCTTCCTTGCCGCCGTAGGCGACTTCGACCGCTTTCACAGGTCCATCCGCCAGGGCCAGCGCGAGGCGGCCGAGGCGGCGCGCCAGATCGAGGAGCGGCGCCAACCGGCGCAGCAGGTCTCCGCCCATCCCCGGCACGTTGATCGCGAACGAGAGGTCACCGGCGACCAGTGCCTCGCGGACGGCGCCGCAGATCTCCATCGCCACGCGCTCCTGGGCCTCGGAGGTCGAGGCGGCGAGATGCGGGGTCAGGATCACGCGATCGAGCGACCGGAGCGGCGAGTCCGCGGGCAGCGGCTCGACGGCGAACACGTCGATGGCCGCGCCGCCGATGCGCTTTTCCTTGATCGCGTCCGCCAGTGCCGCTTCGTCCACGAGCTCACCGCGCGCCGTGTTGATCAGAACGGCGGTCGGCTTCATCAGCTTGAGGC
>WNFR01000374.1_pt1 | contig 44867 bp, 45 predicted proteins | sample 5400221 | NCBI WGS metagenome assembly WNFR01 (sample SAMN13153357, study PRJNA577476) | soil metagenome | isolation source: 40 cm soil under Madrone tree | place: USA:California | collected 2016-06-14 | reverse complement strand
CACGAAAAGGATTTTGATTTTGTCCATGGATTATGACCCCTCAGGCCGGGTGAAATGATTTAATTGATGCACCTGCACAACCTCAGTGGGAGTGTCCCAGCGCATACGTGCGAGTCAAGTGGGTTGGCGTCACCGGCCGATCGATGGCCGGGCCAAGTGGCGAATCCCCCCGAGGGCGATGCTCTGCGAGAGCGCGCAATTCCCGGGCGACGCGGAGGCGCGTACGAATCTAGACATACTCGTTAAACGAGAATTTTCTTGACGATAGGCAGAATAGTCCTATAATGCGTATTGGCCTCATGCGGCGTGGCCCTTCTGAAAAAGAACCCTGACGAATTCGACCATCCCGCAACCCGTGAGACCCGAGAATCCCCATGACCTCCGGCAAAAGGAAATCGGCCCCCTACCAGGTTGGCTACGGCAAACCGCCCCGGCATGCGCAATTCCGCAAGGGCCAGTCCGGCAACCCAGGTGGACGGCCGCGCCGTGCCCCGACGGAGCGGGCGAAGGCGCTGGCGCTGCGGGAGGCTTACCGCAGGATCACCGTGAAGGAGGGCGGCCGGGCATTTGCACTGCCGGCGATCCAGGCGATCCTGCGCAGCCAGGTCGTGCTCGCCGCCAAGGGCAACGTCCAGGCGCAGCGCGCCGTCCTCGCGACGATCCAGACCATCGAGGATGAGAACGTGCTCGCGGCCAAGTTTGCCGCGATACGAGCCGCGCCGGCTCAGGTGCTCGCGGCACCCACGACAATCGCGCAGGATAGCGCGGAAGCTGCCACCCTCGCCGCGCACAATGCCGGCAGGACTATGAGCTATACCGAGGCGGCGCAGCGAATTAGGACTTTGCTTCGACTTGACGAGGAGGAGGAGAAGCCCGACAGCGAAACGGACAAGAAAGGGGCGGGCGCCACGCCGTCGAGAACGACCGTTGCGTCCGGAGCGAAGCCGGGCGCGATGTAAGCTCGAGTCGCATGTGAAGGCGATTTCCCTCTTCGGCGCAAAAAATTCCCTGTTCGGCGCGGAACAGGGAATCCTCCGTAACGGTCTGATATCACATCGCGAAAAGGTCACGTCCGGGTCAGAACAGCCGCAAAAGCGGCCGAGAAATTCGGCAATTCCCTGTTAAATTCCCTGTTCTCAGGGAATCTAGCTAACCGGGTTCAGCGCGCTTTGTCGGGAAGGACGAACACCTGGCCGGGATAAATACGGTCTGGATTGCGGATCTGGTTATGGTTCGCGTCGTAGATGACCGTATATCGCGCGCCATCCCCATAGGCGGCGCGGCTGATGCGCCAGAGACTGTCGCCGCGAGATACGATGGCAGTCGAGCCCTTCGGGGTCGTCACGGCGGTGGGCGAGCCGGCGGCGGGCAAGCCGGCGCTGGCGGCAGACGCCGCCTCGAACGGCACCTCGGCGCGCGATCGGATCGCGCCGGAACCGGGGTCCACCTCATCCAGCCTGACCCGATAACCGCTGCCGGGTCTGATGCCTTCGTTCATCGTCGTAAATGCAAATCGTCCGTTCGCGGCGGCGGTGGTCGAAGCCTGATAGCTGTCGTTGAGATAGAGCCTGACCGCTGCGCGCGGCGATGACCGACCGCTGACAAAGAGCTTCCCGCCCGCCTCGGTCTCGACCGTGTCCACCACAACCGCGCCGCCAGCAGGGGTTGATGCCGGCGTTGGCGCCGCCGGCTTCGATAGCACGACACTCGGCTTATCCGGCGTCATCAGCGCCACCACCGGCCGGTCTTTGAGGTCCGCCTGGAGCGCGACCACGACGCTCTCTTTGGAGGTTGCAATCCTGCCGTCAGGCAGCCGCGAACGCAACGTCAATTCGGAGTCGCCGGGGGGAAGACGCTGCGGGACCATGGCGAATTGTCCGGACGCATCCGCCACCACCCGGTCATGCGGCTCGCCATTGCGCAACAATTCCACACTCGCGCCGGGTGCGGCCCTGCCAGCGATGACAGCGTCGCCTGACGGCTCGATGCGGGCAACGTCGAACGCGGGCCTGGCCTCATCGCCCCCGCCTGCCAAACCCGTCGACCCCACAAGGGCGTCCACATTTTTTGCTGCGGCTTGGACCGTTTTTGCGACCGATTGGACCGTCCCACTCAAGCTTTGATCTTGACCTCTGGGAGGTGACGGCAAAATCGCCGCAGAACCCCTGACCGCATCGGCCTCAAGCGGCCGCTCCCGGAGTAACCTGTCAAGCGAAAGCGCCGCGCCCGCCGCCGCAACCAGCGCCAGCGACCACACGAATATTCGGGTTGTCGACGTTCGAGCCATTGTCCTTGACCGCTAATTTGCACGGGGGTCTTCGGCGGCAGGCTTTTTGTCAAACCATGCTGCGCCAGTTGGTTCCAGTCATCAAGCCAAAACTCGATGCAACGCAACCAGGTCATTGCACAACAAGCTGCCACCCTTTGTGGTTTTCCATGTGACGGAATCGTGGAAATTCCGGCCGATGTTGGGCAGCCTCGCCGCAGCGAGCGTCTGGGTGATGAAAAGGTCTGTTCCGGTGACCTACCTCTGTGCTGTCATCGCCCGGCTTGACCGGGCGATCCAGTAACCACCGACCGGGGATACTGGATTGCCCGGTCAAGCCGGGCAATGACACCTGGATTTCGGGGGCCAACTGGGCCTCTGACTGAATCCTCACGCCGGGCGTTTGCTCCGCGGCGGCATCCGGCCCGGCCAGGAGACGATGCGGTCCTCGTAATCCTCGATGCCGATGTTTTCCTCCGAAATCGCGACGCGACCGCGTACCGAAATCCCGGCGGCGTGCACGGTCTCGGGATCGCCGGACACCAGCGGATGCCACCAATAAAGATCGCGGCCGTGGGCCACCAACCGGTAACCGCAGGTCGGCGGCAGCCACTTGAGATCGGCAACATTGTCGGGCGATAGCTTCACGCAATCGTCGACTTGCTCGCTGCGGTTCCGGTAGTCCTTGCATCGGCAGGTGGTGCCATCGAGCAGGCGGCACCCTACGTCGGTATAGTAGACCCGTCCCGTATCCTCGTCCTCAAGCTTGTTGAGACAGCAGCGCCCACAGCCGTCGCACAAGCTCTCCCACTCGGTCGGGGTGAGCTCCGAGAGGGTCTTGCGGCGCCAGAACGGCACATCGTCCATTGCTCAACTCCTGAAAGACCAATTCGAGGACACCGCCGCAACAAAACCGCCCGCCGAGCGGCGCGGAACGCCCTAGACAAGGAGAGGCATCGGCCACTCAGGTCAAGGAACGCACGCAACGGGTGGACCGGCGAATTGGAGCTACCCCACGCCCGGACCGGCAACAAGGGCATTGTGACGCAGACTGGGGCGCAATATCTCAACCGCGACTCAAGCCGTATTGGCCTCGTGCTAATGTTAGGGTGAGTTGGCTTGGCGCCAATCTTGGGTTAGTTGGATTTAAGCGCCAATCCTGGTTCGGTCGAGAGATTTACCGACCGGCAAGTCCGGCTGCGTTGCGACGGTTGTCCATTTGACCGCAAGTCGAGCCGAAACGCCAGCCGGATCAAACTGTTTATGTAGTTGAATACCGGCCCCGCCATGACAACGTCGTATTAAGAGGCCATAGGACCGATCGTGCAGGACCAGATTCCATTCAATGAAAGACCCGGCTGGAGGCAGCGCCTCCGGACCTATTTGCTTGATTTCGACTCGCGCCTCGATTCCGGACTGTTTCGCAGCGGCCGGATGGCGCGCGAGGCCTTCGAGCGGTTCCGCGACTTCATGGATCGTTTCCACGTGGCGGGGTGGCGCCGCTGGCTGGTGGTGGAGCCCCTGTCCGAACTCGCCACCTTTGGCACCGGCGGGCTGCTGGTGGCCCTCGCCCTTGCGGTTCCGGCATTCCGGGAGACGTCCGACGAGGACTGGTTGAAAAAATCCGAGCTTGCCGTGGTCTTTCTCGACCGCTACGGCAACGAGATCGGCAGCCGCGGGATCAAGCACTCAAGCGCCGTCGCGCTCGCGGATTTTCCTGATCATCTCATCAAGGCGGTGCTCGCGACCGAGGACCGGCGATTCTACGATCATTTCGGGATCGACACCGGAGGCACGGTGCGCGCCCTCGTCACCAATGCGCGCGCCGGCGGCGTCGTGCAGGGCGGTTCCTCGATCACCCAACAGCTCGCCAAGAACCTGTTCCTGAGCAATGAGCGCACCATCGAGCGCAAGGTGAAGGAAGCCTTCCTCGCCCTATGGCTGGAGACGCGGCTCACGAAGAACGAAATCTTTAAGCTTTATCTCGACCGCGCCTATATGGGCGGCGGCGCGTTCGGGGTTGATGCGGCGGCACAATTCTATTTCGGCAAGTCGGCGCGGGAGGTGAACCTCGCCGAGGCCTCCATGCTCGCCGGCCTGTTCAAGGCGCCGACCAAGTTCGCTCCGCATATCAACCTGCCGGCCGCGCGGGCACGCGCGAATGTGGTGCTCGACAACTTGGTTGACGCAGGTTTCATGACCGAAGGCCAGGTGTTCGGCGCGAGGCGCAATCCGGCGATCGCGATCGACCGCCGGGATGAGGGCGCTCCCGGCTACTACCTGGACTATGCCTTCGACGAGATGAAGAAGCTCGCCGACACGCCGGCCTTCCGCCACATCTCGGATCGCGCCTTCGTGGTGCGCACCTCCCTCGATCTCGGGCTGCAGCGTACCGCCGAGGATGCGGTGGAGAGCATGGTTCGCCAATTCGGGCGCGACTATCATGCCAAGCAGGCCGCAGTGGTCGTAGCCGATCTCGACGGCTCGGTACGCGCCATGGTTGGCGGCCTCGACTACAACACCAGCCAGTTCAACCGCGCCACCGATGCTTATCGCCAGCCGGGCTCCTCGTTCAAACCCTATGTGTATGCCACCGCGCTGATGAACGGCTTCAAGCCGACCTCGGTCGTTGTTGACGGCCCGGTCTGCATCGGCAACTGGTGTCCGCAGAACTACGGCCACAGCTACTCGGGTTCGGTCACCCTGACCCAGGCCATCACCCGCTCGATCAATGTGGTGCCGGTGAAGCTGTCGATCATGATGGGCGGCTCTGCCGGGCCGCGCGCCGGCCGCGCCAAGATCATTCAGACGGCCCGCCGCATGGGCATCAAGGCGCCGCTGCCCGATACCCCGTCGCTGCCGATCGGAGCTGACGAGGTCACATTGCTCGAACATACGGTCGCCTACGCGACTTTCCCGAACCAGGGCAAGGCGGTGAAGCCCCACGCCATCCTGGAAGTGCGTTCGGGCACCGGCGACACGATCTGGCGCTTCGACCGCGACGACGGCAAGAAGCCCGTTCAGGCCATTCCGCCGCAGGTCGCTTCCGACATGGCCATGATGATGAGCCACGTGGTCGAGGAAGGCACCGCGAAGCGAGCGATCCTTGATGGCATCAAGTCGGCGGGCAAAACCGGCACGACCAACTCCTATCGCGACGCCTGGTTCGTCGGCTACACCGGCAATTTCGTGTGCGGCGTGTGGTTCGGCAACGATGACTACAGTCCGCTCAATCGAATGACTGGCGGCTCCCTGCCGGCACAGACGTGGCATGAGATCATGGCCTATGCGCATCAGGGCATCGAGCTCAAGCAGATCGCAGGCGTCGGACGGAACGGCGCAACTGTCGGACCGATCATCGACAAGGACGGCAAAGGGGACGCGCCGATCCGACCCGCGATGCTCACCAACAAGGGCGTGCAGACATTGTTGCGGGTGGAGCAACTGATGGATGAAGCCGGTCGCCGGATGAGTGCGGGCGGCCCGGCCGAGCCGTCCCCGCCACCCACAGCAGGAGACCGACCGCTGGCTCCGGCGCCACAGGCCGTACCGGGCCGTGCTGACCGCAAAGTCGGTTCCGTCGCGGTCAGATGATAAAGGTCAGGGATCAGAGGTCAGGGATCAGGGATCAAGAGGTCACGAGTCGAATTGCGGTGCCACGGTTTGATACCCTGATCCCTGATACCTGATACCTGAAATGGTTCCCACGTGCATCTGCTGACAGGACTGTTACTATCCTTCATCGTCGCGGCGGGCATCGGCCTCGGCTCGACGTGGTACGCGTTGACGCAGAACATTTCCTTCGGAGCGCTGGAACTCGGCGCATGGAAGGGCTATCCGCGCAACGGCACTGTCAGCATCGATCCCTATGCGCGGGCGGTGATTGCGCGAAATGGCGAGTTGCCTGTCGGCTCGGGCGACGGGGTTACGTTCACTGCGGCGGCCGACGATGACGGGCACCCGCTCGACGGGCGCTGCGATGTCGTGGTGCGTGGCACCACCCCGCCGGCGCGCTATTTCACCTTGACGCTCTATACCCCCTCCGGACAACTGGTGGCGAATTCGCTCGACCGCCGCGGTTTCACCAGCCAGGAACTGGTGCGCGACGCGTCCGGAGAATTCGAGATCACGGTGTCTCCACGGGCGCGGCCCGGCAATTGGCTGCCGACCGGCGGCATCGACAGCTATATCCTCATGCTGCGCTTCTACGATACGTCGCTCGGCATTGCGACGCGGGCCGGCCGCGAAGCCCCGATGCCGGCGATCCGATCGACGCGGATCTGCCAATGATCAGGTGGTTGTTATGGATCGCGGGCGGGCTGATGCTGGGCGGGATCGTTCATCTCGCCACCATCATGATGCTGCCGCGTACCGCAAGCCGCGACGCCTACGCGAGGCTTGCCCCCGTGGTTCCCGTCAATGGATTTGCGGTGCTTCCGGCGCCGACCCCTGAGTCCTCGATCTTGCCATTCATGGATCCGGCCTTCGCGGTCGCGGCGTGTCGGTACGATCTCGCCAAGGGCCCGGTCAAGCTTACGGTGCCCGTGAGCCAAGCCTATACGTCGGTGACATTCTACACGCGCTACGACGTTGCCTATTACGCCATCAACGACCGCGCCGCCGGAAGGCGTTCCATCGAGCTCGATCTGATGACGACCAAGCAGCGCGAGGATTTACCGGATGATGAGGAGGTCACCGCCGCCGACCGGCTGATCGTCGAATCCCCAAGCCTGACCGGCCTTATCGTCGCGCGCGCATTTTCGCCCGAGCCAAGCCTGCTGCCCACCGCCGCCGCAGCCCTGCGGGCCGCACAGTGCAAGCCGCAGCGATGACCGCCACCCTACCCTCTCCCGCAAGCGCCGAAGGTCTTCGTTTACCCTCCCCCGCTCGCGGGGGAGGGCCGTATGGGGGCAGCGCGCTTGCGGCGCTTGCGGCCCGAAGGCGATCTGGTCGCCTTGGTTTCGGTGGCCGGAGGCGCATCGTACGTGCGTTCGATTCGAATCGCCGGCAAGATGATGACGGCTGCGGAGACGTCCGGCGTCGGCGTTTCGCATGACCCGCGCCGCACCCGCGGAAACATAATGACCGCCCCCATAGCTCCCCCCGGCCGGTTTACGGAATCTTGGTGTAACTTCATCATGCCGCGGACGCGGCGAGTGCCGCGCGATTAATGCTCCGCACGGTTAAGGGCCCGTTAAATGCAAACCGTTGATCTTGACGGACGTGGTCGAGAGCGGATTTTGATCACATTGAATCGCGTATTGGCGTCGTCGCCGGGCTTGTCCCGGCGAACCCGAGTTTTTAGGCGCAGAGCAAAAATAATCGAGGTGGCCGGGACAAGCCCGCACGACCCGGGAGAGGACCGATGCCCAAACCCGACCGGAATCCGGTTTAAAAATCCCTCGCCTCGATCAACGCCGCTCGCATGGCCTCGGCCTTTTCAATCGCGGCGTCGACCTGCCGCGATGTCGTGGTGTTCGACCCATACATGACGGTTCCGCCGATCACTCCCGCAATCGCCGCCATCAAGCCCATGGGATCGAATCCGATGATCCCGATCGCCGCTGCCAATAGCCAGATGCCGCCGGCCGCGATTGCGATCTGCGAAATCAATCTGATCTTCCGGCACCGCGCTATGGCGTCGGCAAGCTCATCGAGCCGCGATTCGATACGGGCGATCTCTTCGGCCGGGTCGCCGTCGTCGGCCTCGAATGGCAGCGCCCCGTTAGCCCCGATATTCATGATATCCAGTGCTCCGTTGCGGTCTTATCGATTCGCACTGTGGTGGCTCGACCGTGGCGGGATCGACCCGTCGGACCGCGACGCCGCTCACACCGTGGCCCCAGTTTTGCTTTGGCCCCAGATCATAGGTCCCAGATCATAGCACCATTTCCACGGCAAACGCGGAGCTCCACCATGCCGACATTCAAGCTGCCCTTATCCGGAGGCGTGTTTCAGGCGATCAGCCCATGGACAGCGTTCATGTCGCCGATCGGAAGCCAGGTCGGATTGTTCAACGTCACGATCGGCCAGTCGAGTGAGCCGGCGGTCGAGGCAGACGTGCTCTCAGACGTGGCGAGCTACGGCAAGCAGCTTGGCCGCATCGAGGATGCCCTTATCGTGCTGTTGGCGCATTTTCATCCGAAGGCGCCTTTGACCACGGAGGAAACGGCCGCGATCGACGATCTCAAGGACATGCTGCGGCAGATCGCCGACGTGAAGGACAAGCATAAGCGCAAGGCAATGCGCCCGGGCGCTCATGTGCTGTTACCGGTTTCGTCCGCGCCGGAGCCGGTCGAGACGCCGCACCCGTCAATTCCGGCTCCAACCGAACCCACCCCCCGACCGGCAGTCCGGTCATCGGCGCCGGCGTCAAGCCGCCGCGCGGCGCGCAAGACGACCCCGCGGGCATAGCCCCAACGGGCCGGACGGAACGCGCATCCGGTTCTGGAAGCCGCACGCCGAACGGCATATTGTTTCGCCCCATGTCCGTGCTTCGCGAATCTGCCGTGCGCGACTCTTCGCAACCCGTCGCCGAATTGCTGGCGGGCTATCGGCCGTTGCCCGGCGTCTATGACGAGATGATGAGCGGTGACGGCGAAGTGCGCGCCCATTGGGGCGACCTGCTCTTAGGCCTCGCCGCCCTCGGGCGCGAAGAGCTGTCGCGCCGGTTTGCCGCCACCGACCGCTATCTCCGCGATTCCGGCGTGTTTTATCGGGTCTATGAAGACGAGGCCGGCGTCGAGCGCCCCTGGCCGCTGACGCCCATTCCGCTGCTCATCGCAGCGGAGGAATGGGAGCGGCTGCAAGCGGCGCTGGTTGAGCGCGCCCATTTGATGGAGGCCGTGATTGCCGATATCTATGGCGCCGGCACACTGTTCCGCGACAAGCGGCTACCCGGCGCGTTCGTGGCCGGCAGCCCGGAATTCCTGCGGCCGCTTGTCGGCGTGCCGCCGCCGGGAGGCGCGCACTTACGCATTTATGCCGTCGACATCGCGCGCGGCCCTGACGGCCGCTGGTGGGTCCTGCGCGACCGCACTCAGGCGCCGTCGGGCGCGGGCTTTGCGCTCGAAAACCGGCTGGCGCTGCGCCAGAGCATTCCGGACATCTACCGCAATCTGCACGTTCTGCGTCACGCGCCGTTCTTTCAAGCCATGCAGGCGGAACTCACCGGACTGGGCCACCAGAGCGATTCCCGCGTCTGCGTGCTGACGCCGGGGCCGATGAACGAAACCTATTTCGAGCACGCCTACCTCGCCCGCTATCTCGGTTTCTTGCTGGTGGAGGGCGAGGACCTCACGGTGCGTGACAACGGCCTCTTCATCCGCACCGTTTCCGGCCTCAAACGCACTGAAGTATTGCTGCGCCGGCTCGACGCCGATTTCTCCGATCCGCTTGAGCTCAATGCCCGCTCCCGGCTCGGTGTGCCGGGGCTCGTGCAGGCCGTGCGCGACGGCAAGGTGGTGATCGCCAACGGGCTCGGCAGCGGCATTGCCGAGGCGCGCGGCATGCTGGCGTTCCTCCCGGCACTGTCCGAGACGATCGACGGACGCCCGCTCGCCGTTCCCAATATCGCCACCTGGTGGCTCGGCGACCCGGCGATGCGCGCCGCGACGGGCGAGCGATTCGACGACATGGTGGTGGCCTCTGCCTACGCGGGCGAACTGCCGCGCGAAAACATCGGCGACGGCGTGCGCAGCAGCGAGCTTGGGCTGGTGCGACGGCGGCGCATCCTGCAGGCGATCGAGGATCGCGGCATCGACATCGTGCTGCAGGAAGCGGTGCGGCTCTCAACCATGCCGGTGTGGCGCAACGGCAAACTGGAGCCGCGGCCGTTCATCCTGCGGGTCTTTCTCGCCAGGCATGGCGACAGCTTCGCCGTGATGCCGGGCGGCTTCGTGCGCATCGGCGACCCCGATGATGTCTATGCCATCAGCCTGCAGCGCGGTGCGCTCACGGCGGATGCCTGGATTCCTTCCAAGGCCCCGTTGGCCGAGACCACCCTGCTCCCGAGCCCGGACCGCATCCAGATCCAGCGCGCTTCCGGCACGCTGCCGAGCCGCGCCGCCGACAACCTGTTCTGGCTCGGCCGCTACATGGAGCGCACCGAGGCGACGCTGCGGCTGGTGCGCGCTCTGCTGGCGCGGATCTCGGAAAGTGACCGGTCGGAGCAAGACATCGAGCCCATCACCTCGCTTCTGCAGTCGTGGGAAGCGGTGCCGGACGACCTGCCGACCACGCGGCCGGTGGCGATCGCGCGCGCCGCGTTGCAGCGCGCCGACCAGCCCGGCTCGGTGCCGGCGCTCGCCAGCGCCGCCCGGTCTGCCGGTTCGGTGATCCGCGACCGCCTGTCGCCCGATACGTGGCGAACCTTGACGCGGCTCGTTGCCACCTGCGATGCGCCGCTCGGCGGTTCGTCCGATTTCGAGGCCGCCATGGCAGAGCGCGTCGAAGCGGCGCTGCGCGTCATCGCGTCGTTCTCGGGGCTCGCCCAGGAGAACATGACCCGACTTGGCGGCTGGCGATTCCTGGATCTCGGCCGCCGCATCGAGCGCGCCGTCGTGACCTGCCGGTTCGCACGCCAGTTCGGCGGGCGCCTCGACCGCGGCCTCGACACCCTGCTTGAGCTTTGCGACAGCCGCATCACCTATCGCCAGCGTTACGTGATGGTGGCGGCGCGTGCGCCCGTGGTCGATCTCACGGTGCTCGATCCCTCCAACCCGCGTTCGGTGGCGTTTCAGTTCGAAGAGATCGAAAGCCATCTCGCCGCGATGCCCCACATGCGGCCGGACAGCCGGCCGTCGCTGCCGCGCCAGATTTCCATGGCGACCGTCGCCAGGCTGCGCACCGCCGAGGCCGCGCGCGTCGACGACCGTTTGATTCTTTCGGTCGAAAACGCCCTGATGCATCTCTCCGAAGCGATCTCCAGCACGTTCCTTGGGCGCAACGAGCCCGTCGAGACGCGCGAGGAGCTACCGTCATGATCTACGACGCCTGCCCAGCATTGCAGCGGATTGCGTCGTATCGCAACCAATCTCAGCATAGCGCCAAAAGCCAAGCTTTACCAACGAGTTGATCGTTGCAATCTGTTGCAGGGCATGGTCCCCGGGCAGCAGATTGATGAGCCTCCAATGATCCAGGGTAGGACCGGGGAAGGCGTCAAGCGCAGGGGCTAGCGGCCAAAGGCCGAAGGGACTATCTCAGTCCTCGGGGCGCAATGGATGATTAAGAACTTTAAGCACAGAGGCCTAAAGTTGCTTTATGATGGCAACCAAAAAGGAGTCAATGCGGAGCACGTTCGAAAGCTAAAGCAGATTTGGCCTTGCTGGATGCTGCCCAAACGATCGATACACTCGACTTGCCGAACCTCGGTTTGCATCGGTTGGGAGGAGATAGAAAAGGCACTTGGGCTGTGAAGGTCCGTGGAAACTGGCGAGTGACGTTCCGGTTCGAGGATGGCGAAGCTAGAGACGTTGACTACGAAGACTACCACGAAGGCCACCATTGAGATGATGAAGAACCCGCCACATCCAGGTGAGTTGATCGGTGATAACCTTGAGGAGCTAGGCGTCACGGTTGACGCGGCGGCCAAGGCTCTTGGCGTTGCCAGTCATGAACTCCGTGATGTCGTTTCGGGTAAGGCTGCTATCACGCCAGAAATGGCCGTGCGGCTTGAGAAGGCTCTTGGCAGCACGGCCGATACTTGGCTTCGACTGCAGGCTAATCACGATCTAGCTCACATCGAAGCATCGTCGATTGAGGTGACGCGTCTGCGGGCTTAGGCCCGATTCTCGTTCTCAATCTCCATCGCGGTCATTGGCATATAAATCTTGATTTCCTCCCCTCATGATCATTTCCTCCCCTCATGATCTACGACGTGCGCCAGACCACGACCTATGTGTACGAGAGCGCCGTCACCCGCGCCCGGCATGTGCTGCGCCTGTTGCCGGTGACGCGGGACCGGCAGCGCGTCACTGCGGCGATGCTCGACATTGATCCGGTCCCGGTCAGCCGGAGCGAAGCGTCCGATTTTTTCCACAACTGGCGTACCGTTGTCGAATTGGAGGAGCCCCATGAGACCCTGACGGTGAAGCTCGCGGCGCGCGTCAGCGTTGCGGCGGGCGCGCCGGCCGAGCCCGCCGCATCGCCGCCGTGGGAGAGCGTGCGCGCCGAAACCTATGCGAGCGAGGACATCAGCCCGGTCTCCCCGGTCCACTTCATCCATCCGAGCCGCCAGGTGTCGCTCGCCGCTGAAATCCGCGATTATGCGCGCGAGAGCTTCCCGCCGGGGCGTCCGGTGTTCGCCGGCGCCGCAGAGTTGATGCAGCGGATCAAGAACGATTTCATTTACGAGCCAGGCGCCACCACGGTGTCGACGACGCCGTCGATGGCGTTCGCACTGCGCCGCGGCGTCTGTCAGGACTTCGCCCACATCATGATCGCCGGACTGCGCGGCCTCGGCCTGCCGGCCGGCTATGTGAGCGGATTTCTGCGTACCGTGCCGCGCCCGGGCGCAGCGCACCTCGCCGGCGCCGACGCCATGCACGCCTGGGTCATGGTGTGGTGCGGTGCCGCCGGCTGGTGGGGGCTCGACCCGACCAATGCCCTGATCGCCAACGAGGACCACGTGGTGCTCGCCGTCGGGCGCGATTACGCCGACGTCGCCCCGATCGACGGCGTGGTACTGGCATCCGGCCGGCAGCGCCTGGCCACGGCCGTCGATGTGATCCCGATCGAGGCCTGAGCCGGCAAAGATGGGTGCCCGCCCAACCGCGCCTTCCAAACGCCGCCGCAAGCTGGTAATCTAAAATATGCTTTTTGCGCCCGAATCTGGACAAGACCGGACCACCAAGCAGAAACAGGAAGGGGGAAACGATGAAAAACTTGTTCTTAGCCGCAACCGCTTTGACGTTCGTGACGGTGGCCGGCACCGCCACCGCGGTGCAGGCTGCCGATGCGCCGCCACCCTGGGCCTATGGCTTCGCGGGGCCGCCGCCGAACCCGATGCCTCCACCCGCTGCCCCGGCGGCGCCGGCCCCGTTGGACAACACCGTGCAGCACACGCTGTCGGGATCCAGCGCAACGTTCACGCGCGCGCAGATTGCCAATCGCTACGGCCCGGCCGACTGGTTCCCGGAGGATCATCCGACCATGCCGGACATCGTTGCCCATGGCCGCGAGTCGGCAAACCCGCAAGTCTTTGCCTGCGGCTTGTGTCACTACCCGAACGGCAAGGGACGTCCGGAAAACGCCAACGTCACCGGCCTTACCTACGAATACATCGTGCAGCAGCTGACGGATTTCAAAAATGGCGCCCGAAAGACCTCGGATCCCCGAAAGGGCAACACGGCGCTGATGGCCGGATTTGCGAGGTCGATGACAGACGAGGACATCAAGGTCGCGGCGAAATACTTCTCCGCAATCCCCGCCACGCCCTGGATCAAGGTGGTGGAGAGCGACACCGTGCCGAAGACCAGGCCCGCCGGCGGGATATTCTTGCCTGTCACGGGCGCCGAAGCCGGCATGGAACCGATCGGCGAACGCATCATCGAGACACCCGTTAACGTGGAAGACACTGAGCTCCGCCGCAACCCGCGGTCCGGCTTCGTCGCCTATGTGCCGCCGGGCAGCGTCAAGAAGGGTGAGGCCCTGGTCACGACCGGCAACGGCAAGATCACGGCATGCACGGCGTGCCACGGTGTCGACCTCAAGGGGCTAGGCCCGGTGCCGACGATCGCCGGCCGCTCGCCGAGCTATATCGGGCGGCAGCTCTATGACATGCAGCATGGCAACCGGACCGGCAACTGGACACCGCTGATGGCGCCGGTGGTCAGCAAGCTCACCGAAGAAGACATGTTGAACGCGGCGGCCTATCTCGCCTCGTTGCAACCGTAGGGCTCTTGTAGGTCTTCGACCAATCGGCCGGGCCGCGGCAATCGCTGCCCGGCCGATTCGATTCGGGCCGCCGAGACGTGTTGGCTGTCGCGCCGAGGGTCGCGTATCCACGCACGTTTGAAGCACGCCAAACGGCGCGGATGATCCAGGTGCTTGCGGCCGCTACGGCTAGCGCCTCCGCCGCGCCCGCCTTTGATTTCGATGCGCGGTTCCACGAGGGTTCCGCGCCTCGCGCTCTGGGCGTATCGCTGGACATTGGCGCTCGACGGGAACATGTTTACATCGTCAGCAAGCGTCCCAGACCCGCCCGGAACACGGAGAATGACGTCACCATGACGAAGATTCAGATCGAACTGCCAGACGCGACGGCGAAGGCCGCGAGGGATGCCGGGCTGCTGACTCCGCAGGCACTCGACCGGCTGCTCACCGACACGATCAGACGCCAACAAGCTGCCGACTCGCTCCTAACGATCGCCCACCGCGTGGCGGCCGCTGGCGTCGAGCCGATGTCGATGGATCAGGTCGACGCGGAGGTAAAGGCTGCTCGTGCCGGGCGACGGCGGCGTGCGGGCGGTCATTGACACCAACGTGTTGCTGTCCGGCCTGCTCTGGCCCGGGAAATGGCACGTGCTGATAAAGATATTCTCGCCCGGTCCAACACCAATCTCGAGCTGATGCTCGTGCAGGTGCGCTTGCTGGCGGAAATCGTCGACCCGCCGCCGCTGCCGGAACCGGTCAGCCGCGACCCCGACGACGATGCCGTGCTCGCGCTCGCCGCCACAGCCCGGCCCGACCTCATCATCACCGGCGACAAGGATCTCCTTGTCCTCGGTGCCCATGCCGGCGTTCCCATCGTCAGCGCGGCCGAGGCCGTCGCTAGGATTAAAGCCGGATAAGGCGCCCCGCAGCCCTTCTACCCCCCGGCTTTGACTTCCGGCCGGAGCACGAGCCGGACGAGCGTGCGGAATCAGCGGCTTGGCCGGTTTGAAAAAATCCAAAAATCGAAGTGGGTCATCGAATTATGTTGGGAGAAATGACGATGAAAGCCGCCGTACTGGGCCACGCCGGGATCGAAGTTCGCGACGTCGAAAAGCCTGTGCCAAAGCCCAACGAGGTGGTGATCCGCGTGCGCGCCTCCACGCTCAACCGCGCCGATCTCATTGTGGCGTCGGGCCATCGGCACGGCGCAGTCGGCGGCTCCGGAGCCCGCATCGGGCTCGAATGCGCCGGCGAGATCGAGGCGGTCGGGAGCGAAGTCATCGGTCTCAAGCGCGGCGACCGTGTCATGGCGACGGCGCCGGGCGGCATTGCGGAATATGCCGTCACCGACTTTGCACGCGTCCATGCGATCCCGGCCAACAATATGACCTATGAGCAGGCCGCCTGCTTTCCGGTCGCGCTTGGCACCATGCACAACGCGATCGTCACCGCCGGACGCCTCAAGCGCGGCGAAACCTTGCTGGTTCAAGGCGCCAGCGCCGGCGTCGGTTTGATGGGCATGCAGATCGCAAAGCTCATGGGCGCATCGCTGGTCATGGGCACTTCGACGAATGCGGAACGGCGCGCACGACTGAACGAATTCGGCTGCGATCTCGCGATCGATTCTGGGGAACCCCAATGGCCGGAGGAAGTAAAGAAGGCGACCGGCGGCAAGGGCGTCGACGTGATCATCGATCTGGTCTCGGCCCCGGTCGCCAAGGCGAATCTCGCCGCCGCGGCGATCCTGGGCCGCATCGTCAATGTCGGACGGCTCGGCGGCATGACGGGCGAATTCGACTTCGACCTGCATGCCGCGAAACGCATCGACTATATCGGCGTCACCTTCCGCACGCGGACGCTCGAAGAGATTCGCGAGATCAACCGGCTGATGCGCGCCGATCTGTGGCCGGCTGTCGAGGCCGGCAAGCTCCATTTGCCGATCTACAAGACGTTTCCGCTCGCGCAGGTTGCGGACGCATTGGAGATGATGAAAGCCAACCGGCATTTCGGGAAGATCGCCATCGCGATGTAGCGGCGCACCGCGGCCTCCCGGGTGAGGGGGCCTCTCCGCGAGTCAGAGCTTGGGGCGAGTCTGAGATTGCGGAAACGCCCCCTCACCCCGCCCCCTCTCCATAGCCCGTCGAAGACGGGCGTAAACGCCCTGACGGCAAGCGGGGAGAGGGAGCACGCAGTGCCGAATGCGATGATCCTGCCTCCTACGCGCCCCAACCCCTTCTCGGCCGGTGCCAAGTGGTGTATTTTGTTTTCGAGCTGTCGCCGCGCATGCGACATGCCGAAGTCCGCGATATTAGTGCAATACCGAACGGGGGAAATGCATGAAGACCTATCTCGCTACCGTGTTCGCCGGCGCTGCTTTTGTTGCCTTCACCGGCGTCGCGATCGCTCATCACTCCTTCGCGATGTTTGATCAGGAGCACCCGCAGGAAGTCACCGGCGTGGTCAAGGAGTTCAAATATACGAGCCCGCACTCCTTCATCATTCTCGACATCAAGGACAAGGATGGGAACGCCGAGGCGTGGAACCTCGAAGGCGGCAGCCCGAGCGCGCTTGCCCGCGACGGTTGGACCAGCAAGTCGCTCAAGCCTGGCGACCAGTTGCGCCTGACCATTGAGCCGCTGCGCAGCGGCGCGCCCGGCGGCGCCTGGAACGTGAACAGGATCAAGTTCATCGACGACAAGCCGATCGTCCCCAAGACGCAGTGAGGCGGCGCGAGCAGTTCCGTAGGATGGGTTGAGCCAAAGCGAAAACCCATCCCCAGCGGATCCGCAGGTGCGGCCCTAATGGGTCTCGCCAGACCTCAGCCCAGGCCCTGCGATGTGGTTCGAACGGCGTCTTCGCGAAGGGAGCCGCGTTATGTCACGTCAGTCAGCAGTCACCTTCCGTGTCGCTCCGCTTCTGGCAGCGTTGTGCATTCCAATCGCGGGTGCGGCCGCCGAGGACGCCCGAAGTCTCGATAAGTATCCCGACCTCCGCGGGCAGTGGGAGCGCACTTTCGTGCCGCGATGGACGGTCGGCCAGGAAAAGGCGCCGCTCACCCCCGAATACCAGAAGGTCTACGAGGCCAACCTGGCCGACATGGCGAACGGTGGACCGGGCAATGTGCCGTCATGGTATTGCCTGCCGCAAGGCATGCCGATGATGATGAATGCCTACGACCCGATGGAAGTGGTCGTGACCCCGGAGACCACTTACATCCTGATCAGCCACGTCAACGATTCCTATCGGCGCATCTATACGGATGGACGCGATTGGCCCAATCCGGAGACGACCCTGCCGGTGTTTGCGGGCTACTCCATCGGCAAATGGCTCGATGAGGACGGCGACGGCAAGTATGACGTGCTTGAGGTCGAGACCCGGTTCATCCGGGCGCCCCACACCTATGACGCCCAGGGCATTCCATTCCACGAGGACAATCAGGCCGTCATCAAGGAGCGGATTTATCTCGACAAGGCTGACAAGAATCTGCTTCACGACGACATTACGTCCTACGATCATGCATTGACGCAGCCGTGGACCAAGAACCGGACCTATAAGCGCAGTTCCAAGGCGAGACCGGTCTGGCTCGAGGAGGCCTGCGCGGCCGACAATGCCATGGTCAAGATCGGTAACGATCCCTATTTCCTGAGCTCGGACGGGGTCTTGATGCCGACCCGCAAGGATCAGCCGCCGCCCGACACACGGTATTTCAATAGAAAGAAATAGCACGCCTATTACAAGTTTCGGTCAGGTCGTGTCATTGCCCGGCTCGACCGGGCACACACACGGAGGGACCGCCATGACGATGGGAGCGCTGATTGCCACATTGGCAAAGCTAGGAGCCGTGGGCGCCATCATGGCAGCCGGGGTCGCCAACGCTGCCGAGATCAAAGTCATCGGCTCGCCCGGCACCCGGGAGCCGTACACGCTTCTCCTGCCCGGTTTCGAGAAGGCGACCGGGCACAAGGTGACGACGACCTGGGGCGGGGTCAATGCGGTGGCAAAGCTTGTCGCCGACGGCGAGGTCGCTGACATCGTCATGCTTCCTGCGGCCCAGATCGACGACCTCATAAAGCTCGGCAAGCTCGTCGCCGAAACGCGCGTCAACGTGGCGACCTCCGGCGTCGGCGTCGCTATCCGCGCCGGCGCTCCGAAGATCGACGCGAGCTCGTCGGATGGCATCCGCAAGGCGCTGCTGGCGGCGAAGGCGATTGCGTATTCGGCCGGCCCGAGCGGCGTTCACATCGAGCGCCTCATCGCCAAGTGGGGCCTGACGGATCAGCTCAAAGCGAAGATCGTGCCGCCGATCCCCAACGTGCCGATCGGCGAAGTGGTGGCGCGCGGCGATGCCGAGATCGGCTTCCAGCAGGTCAGCGAACTGCTGCCTGTGAAGGGCATCGATTATCTCGGACCGCTGCCGGCCGATATCCAGGAGGTTACGGTGTTCTCCGCCGCGGTCCACAAGGCTGCCGGCCCGACCGACGCCGCGCGGGCATTGCTGAAGTATCTTACCGCGCCCGAAGCAGCGCCCATCATCCGCAAGACCGGGATGGAGCCGGGGTGAGGGGAGGTCTTCAAACCCGCTCCCGGTGATCGCTTTCGGCCCCCCGGAACCCCAGCGCCAGCACATAAAGCTCCGCCGAATCGGGCCGGCTCGCCGCCGGCTTGACATGCTTGACGGTGGCGAAATCGCGTTTCAGGCCGGCCAGCAATTCGGCTTCGGTGCCGCCCTGCAGCACCTTGCATAAAAACGCGCCGCCCGGACGCAACACGTCGCGCGCAAACATGGCGGCCGCCTCTGCGAGCGCCATGATTCGCAGGTGATCGGTCTTGCGGTGGCCCGTGGCGTTGGCCGCCATGTCGGAGACCACCACGTCGGCCGGTCCGCCAAGCAGAGCCGTGAGGCGATCTGGCGCCGCAGGGTCAAGGAAATCGAGATGGAGAAATTCGACCCCAGGGATTGCCGGCATGTCGAGGAGGTCGATGGCGACGACCCGTCCCCTCCCAGGCATGTTGGCCAGCACGCCCTCTTCGCCCGCTACCACGCCGACCCGCTGCGCTGCGATCTGACTCCAGCCGCCCGGTGCAGCCCCGAGGTCCACTACCTTGGCGCCCGGCTTGAGCAGGTGAAACTTATCGTCGATTTCCGCAAGCTTGAAGGCCGCACGCGAGCGCAGCCCCTCCCGCCTGGCACGCGCCACATAGGGATCGTTGAGCTGGCGTTCCAGCCACAGCTTGGAGGCGAGCTTACGGCCCCTCTGGCTGCGCACGCGCACCTTGAGATCGCGGCCGCCGCGACTGGATTTACCGCCGGGTTTGGTGGTCACGCCGGCGCCGCGGGATGGGACCACACTCCGTCCTCGCGCATAAGCTTCACCAGCATGCCCTCGCGCAACCCGCGGTCGGCGACGCGCAGCCGCGGGCACGGAAAGGCGCGGCGGATGGCTTCCAGGATCGCGCAGCCCGCGAGCACCAGGTCGGCGCGCTCGGAACCGATGCAGGCGTTGGCAACGCGCTCCTCGTAGGTCATGGCGATCAGCTCGTCGATGACCTGGGTGATTTCGGATTCCACGAGCCAGCAGCCATCGACCCGGCGGCGGTCGTAGCGCGGCAGCCGCAGGTGAATGCCGGCAATGGTGGTGACGGTGCCGGAGGTGCCGAGCATATGCACGCCTTCGAGATCGCCGCCATGGGCGGCGGTGAACTGGGCGACGTGGCCCGCCACTTCCGCAACCATGACCTCGAACAGAGCGCGGTCGACCCACACGCCGCCATGGCGCTCCGCCAGCGTGACGACGCCGACCGGCAGGGAGACCCAGCTGCGCACCACCGGCCGCGGCGGTCCGCGCACCGCCGGCTCCGATTGCGCGAGCGACACCAGCTCCGACGAGCCGCCGCCGATGTCGAACAACAACACGCCGCGCGCCTGCGGATCGATCAGCGGCGTGCAGCCGGTGGCGGCAAGGTCGGCCTCGGTCTTGCGATCGACGATTTCCAGTTCGATGCCGACCTGCTCGCGGATAACGTCGAGGAACTCGGCCCCGTTGGACGCCGCCCGGCAGGCTTCGGTGGCGATCAGGCGCGCCCGGGTCACCCCGCGATTGGCCATCTTGTCGCGGCAGACCGCAAGCGCCCCGACCGCGCGGGCAATCGCCGCCTCGGACAGCCGGCCGGTCGCCGACAGGCCTTCACCGAGCCGGATGATGCGGGAAAACGCATCAATGACGCGGAAACCGTCTCCGAACGGCCGCGCAATCAGGAGGCGGCAATTGTTGGTGCCGAGATCAAGGGCCGCATATGTCGCGCGCCCTGCCGCGCCCGCATTCGGCGACCGCCGATGGCGGAAATGATGGCCGCGACCCCGATAGGCACGGCTATCGGCACGCTGCCGATATGGCGCGGGCTCGAGGCCGCCAGTCCCCCGGCCCTCGTCGTCCATCGCATGTCTCTCCGCCGCCCCAACGTCTGCCCCGGGGGACGTGCAAGCGGCCTGATGTTTCAAAATCAGGCAGAGTGTATCAGGCTTGGGGGCGGTCGCAAGAAGGTTTCCGGCGCGAACCCACCCGCGAAGCTCATTGAGATCAGGTGCAGTGCCCTATGCTGCCAGGATTTCGTGCAAATCCGATCCGCGACGAACGCGCGTAGTCCGGATGGAGCGCAGCGAAATCCGGGAACGGCCTCGCCTTACGCCACGGCCATCCCGGATTACAGGATTGTGCGCGAAATCGCACACAATCCCTCCATCCGGGCTACGCACATAGCTCGTATCCGGCCTACCCGCTTGTGCGGCGCGTTCGGCTCCATTATTTCAAGTTTTCTGCAACACTTGCGACACTTCATTTCAGCGAATTATCATGAATGTTCAAAACGATCCCAATTCCTGGGCGATGCAGAAATTCGGCATCGGCCAGCCGGTCCTGCGCACCGAGGACCCCCTCCTCGTCCAAGGCCGCGGCAGTTATGCCGACGATGTAAGCCTCCCGGGCCAAGCCTACGCGGCGATCGTGCGTTCGCGCCATGCCCATGGCGTGCTCAAAGGCATTGACGCTGCGGCGGCGCTGGCGATGGGCGGCGTGCTTGCGGTCTATACGGGCGCCGATCTCAAGGGCTATGGCTCGCTCAAATGCGTGCCGCCGCTGAAAAACCGCGACGGCACCCCGATGAAGAAACCGCCGCGACCGGCGCTGGCGGTCGATAAGGTGCGGTTCGTCGGCGATCCGGTTGCCTGCGTGGTGGCGCAGACTGCGATCGAGGCCAAGGAAGCCGCGGAGGCGGTCGCGCTCGACATCGAACCGCTCCCCGCCGTCACACTGGCGAGCGAAGCCGTGAAGCCGGGAGCACCGCTGGTGTTCGACGATGTGCCGAACAACGTGGCGCTCGATTATCACTATGGCGATGCCGAAAAGGTCAAGGATGCGTTCGCCAAGGCGGCCCATGTGACCCGGCACACGCTGCGCAACACGCGGCTCGTGGTCAACGCCATGGAGCCGCGGGCTGCCGTCGCGGCCTATGACGCGGCGCGCGAGCGTTTTACGTTTCATGTGGGGTGTCAGGGCGTGTTCGGCCTGCGCGCCCAACTCGCCGAAATCCTCAATATTCCGCCCGCCAAGCTCCGGCTCCTTACCCGCAATGTGGGCGGCTCGTTCGGCATGAAGGCGCAGGCCTATCCAGAATATGTGTGCCTCCTCCACGCGGCGCGGCTGCTCGGGCGTCCGGTGAAATGGACCGACGAGCGCTCGTCGAGCTTCCTCTCGGACAGCCATGGCCGCGACCACGAGAAGGTGGCCGAGCTTGCACTCGATGCCGACGGCCACTTCCTGGCGATCCGCCTCACCGGCACCGGCAATATGGGAGCCTATCTTGGCGCGGTCGCGCCGCTGCCGCCGACCATCAATGCGGTAAAGAACATGGTCAGCGTCTATCGCACGCCGCTGATCGAAGTTTCGACCCAATGCGTGTTCACCAACACTTCCTATGTCAGCGCCTATCGGGGCGCCGGCCGCCCCGAGGGCAACTATTTCATGGAGCGGCTGATCGATGCGGCGTCGAAGGAAATGGGCATCGACCGGCTGGAATTGCGCCGCCGCAATCTCATCAAGCCGAGGGAAATCCCATACGCCGCGGCTTCCGACCAGACCTACGATTCCGGCGATTTCCCGGCCGTATTCCACCACGCGCTCGAAGTCGCCGATTGGAAGGGCTTCGCGGGCCGCAAGCGCGACAGCAAGAAGCGCGGCAAGCTGCGCGGCATTGCGGTCGGCAGCTATCTGGAGGTGACGGCGCCGCCCAACAAGGAGATGGGCGGCATTCGCTTCGAGCCCGATGGCACCGTGACCTTCATCACCGGCACGCTCGACTATGGCCAGGGCCACGCCACGCCGTTCGCACAGATACTGTCGAGCCGCCTTGGCGTGCCGTTCGACCGCATCCGCCTCCTGCAGGGCGACAGCGATGAGCTGATCATCGGCGGCGGCACCGGCGGATCGCGCTCGGCAGCGTCAAGCAGCATGGCGATGGTGGAAGCGGTCAGCAAAGTGGTCGAGCACGGCAAAGAGGCCGCCTCCCATCTGCTCGAAGCCGCGGTCGCCGACATCGAATTCGCCAATGGACGATTTACCATCGCGGGCACCGATCGCTCGATCGGCGTGTTGGAGCTTGCCGCCAAGCTGCGAGCAGGCATCAAGCTGCCGGACGACGCGCCGAAGACGCTCGACGTCAAGATCGCCAGCGAACCGGTGCCGTCCGCATTCCCCAACGGCTGCCACGTGGCCGAAGTCGAGATCGATCCGGAAACCGGCGTGGTCGAGGTGGTGAAACATTCCTCCGTCAACGATTTCGGCACCGTCATCAATCCGATGCTGGTGGAAGGCCAGATGCACGGCGGCCTCGTTCAGGGCATCGGTCAGGTACTGATGGAAAACGTCGTCTACGATGGCGACGGCCAGCCCATCACGGGCTCGTTCATGGACTACGCCATGCCGCGCGCCGCCGATGTGCCGAGCTTCGTCACGGACCATCATCCGGTGCCGGCCACCACCAATCCGCTCGGGATCAAAGGCTGCGGCGAGGCCGGCTGCGCCGGCGCGCTGGTGGCCGTGCCGAACGCCATTATCGACGCGCTGTCAGACTACGGCATCCGCCACATCGACATGCCGGTGACGGCGGAGAAGGTGTGGCGGGCGATTAATGCGGCGCGTAGCGCGTAGGATGGGTCGAGCCACAGCACGCGTAGGGTGGGCAAAGGCGCGAAGAGCCGTGCCCACCAGCAAAAGCCTGGTCCCGTCCCGTGAGGCTACTCCCTACGTCTCGGCCCACGAGACACACATGGGGGCTACCGGTCTCGACAAACTCTTTGCCAGCGCTCATGCCCATCTGCATAGGAATGACACATCGGCGCGCGAACTCGGTATGGTGTCTGAACGAGACGTATGCGGTCAGGAGTGGCCTATCATCGGCCACAGACCCGCGACTCTCATAGTAGGGAGGATCGCCGTGGCCACAGGTGAAACCCAGGACCGTCTCGTCACCGCCCACAACCACTGAAAGCGCATCGCCATTTGGTGCTTCAATGTAGATGACGTTAAGCATACCTCGCGTGCGTGCTTCTTCTGAAGCAAAGTGTACTGCATGCTCGAGCTCGGCAGCAGTCGTCACGTCAATCGGCTCGCGGTCTTGATCGATGATCACAAGCACATGCATGTTCACCGGTCCCCCAAGAACGGCCCATGGTGGGCACGCTTCGCTTTGCCCACCCTACGCTGTTGCGCTTCCTATTAAAACAAATCGAGACCTATCCATGTCCGTGATCGCCGTCTTCAAATACGACATCAAACCGGGCCGCCTCCCGGATTTCTTGAAGAAACTCGCGCAAGCCGCTGAGCCGAAATTCGACAGCCCGGCCATGCCGAAGTCGGTCCGCATGTTTCGCTCCACGGTGCCGGGGCCGGATCATGGCGTCATCCTGATGATCGAATACGAAGACATGGCGGCCTATGGGGCGCGCACCGCCTTCGAGCACGCAAATCCGGAGTGGCGGAAGCTGTTCGAGCCGACGCGGGATTCGCCTGAGACGCTGATATCCGTGGAATTGCTGACCGAGGTAGCACCCGACGCCGCAGAGCCCGACGAGGCCGAACGCGTGCCATTCGGGTTTCGCGCGCTATAAGCCGCACGTGCGACGCGCCGAAGACAGATGAATGGCGTTGGCCGCATTGCCAAAATGGCGCATACTTTAATCACAGCGTGGGCGTTGGCTCTGAACCCTGCGCCGCCGGTACCCATGAAAAGCGCGAGGTAGCCATGGATATTCTCTCCACCGTTGGCTTTAAGACCTATCGGCGCAGGCGCGCACAATTAAACGGTGCGAGGGCGATCGGAACGATCGCGTTCTTGGCCTGCGCCGTCGTCTGGCCGGCGCCGGCTCACGCCTTGACGCCCCAGCAGCAACGCGCCTTCGACATCTACAAGGAGCTGGTCGAGATCAACACCGTCACGGAGACCGGCGACACCGGACGGGCGGCCGATGCGATGGCGGCGCGATTGATTGCAGCCGGGTTCGACAGCGCCGATGTGCAGGTGTTCAAGCCGGCGCCGCGCAAAGGCAATCTGGTGGCGCGGCTGCGCGGCACGGGCGCACGCAAGCCGATCTTGTTGCTTGCCCATCTCGACGTCGTCGAAGCGCGAAGTGAAGACTGGTCGGTCGACCCCTTCCGGCTCACTGAGAAGGACGGCTACTTCTACGGCCGCGGCTCCGGGGACGACAAATACATGGCGGCGAGCTTCGTGGCGAATCTCATCCGCTACAAGCAGGAGGGCTACCGGCCGGATCGCGACATCATCCTGGCATTGGAGACCGACGAGGAAATCCTCGATGCAAACGCCATGGGGATTGGGTGGCTGTTGAAGAACCATCGCGACCTGATCGACGCCGAATTCGCCCTTAACGAGGGCGGCGGCGTCGGGCTCAAGCGCGGCAAACCGATCCGCAACAGCATCCAGACCAGCGAGAAGGTGACCTACTCCTACCGGCTGGCCGTCACCAACAAAGGCGGCCACTCGTCGGTGCCGTCAACGGACAACGCTATCTATCATCTCGCCGAGGGGTTGGCGCGGCTCGGCAAGTTCGCGTTTCCGGTCAATCTGAATGCGACGACGCGGCAGTCGTTCGAACGCACCGCGGCACTCGAAACCCCCGAGACGGCGGCCGACATCCGCTCCGTGCTCTCAGCCAAGGAGGACCCGGCCGCGCTTGCGCGCCTCTCGGCGAACCCGGCCTACAATGCGCAACTGCGCACCACCTGCGTCGCCACCATGCTGGAGGGCGGCCACGCCTACAACGCCCTGCCCCAGATGGCCCGCGCTGTCGTCAACTGCCGCATCATGCCGGGCGAGAAGGCGGAGGACGTCACGGCGACGCTCAAGCGCGTACTCGCCGACGACCAGATATCGCTGACGCCGATCGGGGAGCCGGTCCTGAGCGAGCCGTCCGCCATCGAAGAAGGGCTGCTGAGCGCCATCGAAAAGACATCGGCCGAGTTCTGGCCCGGCGTACCGGTGGTCCCGGTGATGAGCGCCGGCGCCACCGACGGCAGCTTCCTGCGCAATGCCGGAATTCCCACCTACGGCCATTCCGGGCTCGCGAGCGACGTGGACGATGTTCGGGCCCATGGCCAGGACGAGCGCGTGGCGGTCAAGTCGTTCTACGAAGGCGGCGAATATCTTTACCGGCTGGTCAAGCGGCTTTCGGGCGGCAAATAAGTGATCATCGAATGGCACACCCATGTCTATCCGCCCGAAGAGGCGGCCGCGAGCCCGGTGTGGGGCGGACGCTGTCCGATGACGGTGGAGAATGTGCTTGGTGCCCACCACAAAGCCGGTCTCGCGGTGAGCGTGGTGAGCAATGCGGCGCACTACCTGCGCGGCAAGGATGCCAAGGATGAGCTGAGGGCGATTGCGCGCTGGAGCGACTATGCGGCCGAAATCCAGGACGCCCATCAGGGTACGTTTTATTGCCTGGCAATGGCGACGCCGTGCGGCGGGCCGGCGCATCTGAAGGAGTTGGAGCGCGCCATCCGCGGGCTCAATCTCAAGGGTGTCCTGATCAATTCGAGCCATAAGGGTCACTATCCGGACGACGACGAAGCGCGCGGCTTCTGGGAACTGGTGCAGGACCTCGACATTCCGGTGATGATCCACCCGCCCCATGTGGGCTTCGGCGAAGAGCGCATGAAGGAGTATCGCCTCGCCTCCAGCGTCGGCCGCCCGGCTGACCTCTGTCTCGCGCTGTCGCGGCTGATCGTGCGCGGCATTCTGGAGGATTTTCCGCGGGTCAAGATCGTGGGTTCGCATGGCGGCGGCGGCATCTGCGAGGTCATCGGCCGGCTCGACTATGCCTATGAGCTGCAGGACGAGGCGTTTTTTCTCGGGTCGTATGCGCCCATGCGGATCAAGCACGCACCGAGCCACTATTTGAAAATGATGCACTTCGATAGCGTGACCTATCATGCACCAGCGGCGCGCCTCGTGCTCGATACCGTCGGCGCCGACCGGGTGCTCTACGGCAGCGACGCGCCGCCGCTCACCTCGCTTAAACCGCGCGCCATCCAGCTCATCGAAGACCTCAACCTGCCGCCGCGCGAACGCGAGGCCGTATTCTGGCGCAATGCCGCGCGGCTATTGAAGCTGCCGGCGGCGGGCGAGAAGGTGGCGTGAGCGGAGAGCAGGAGCATGCGGTGATACCAGGCGCCGTGCATCTCGGGGCAGCAGATATCGGAATCCGGACCGCTTCAGCCTTTTGTGTGGCGGCTGTTGCGGTAGCCGCGATTCCCGCCCATTCGCAATCTGCTGTTCCGCTGAAGCAATCGACCATTAGAGCAGGTGAACGGCCGCCAGCGAGGCCTGGCAACGCGATTTCCGGCAGCTGTTACGTGCAGGGAAGGTGGTATCCGAACGGCGCAAAGGTGCCCCTCGATCCGGGCCCTGCTTCAACAATGGTTGCACCCATCTACGTCAGATGTACGCAAGGGATGCTTTGCTACTATTCCGCTCCGAGCGTCTGCATCCGCCCGTGTCGTCTCTGATAGCAAGGGCGTGATACAGGAGGCGATCTGTGGTCGCCAAAATAGTTGCTGCGAGACCGCAAACGCGACAAGCCCCGCGAATCCCTTCGCGGGGCTTGTCGATTGGCTCGCTCACAGCCGGTCGCAGCTCTTACTTTGGCACGTCGAACTTGTAGGACGCCTGGAACGTGACGCCAACCCGTTCGGCGCGGTAGGTGTCGTTGCGCGGGAGGACGACGCCGTTAGGCGCATCGGTACCGGAGGTCGTCCACAGCGCCCAGTAACGCCCGCCGACACCGACACTGAGTTGGTCAGTGAGCAGATAGGACAGGAACGCCTCCGCCTGTACGCCACGGCCATGTCCCTGTTCATCGATGACCAAGCCGCGCAACAAGTGTTGGTCGGTGCCAGTAAACTTCGTATAGGGCACGTACGCAACATCGCCGGTGAGTTTCCAGCGATCGAACAGCATCACCTCTGCCGATGAGCCGATGCGCAAGGAATCCCAGGTACCGTCCTCAACGATCGTGACTTGCGACGTCGGGAATGCGGGGGCGCCGCGTGCTCCGGTGCAATCCGAAAACGGATTGGCAATCTGGACGCAACCACCGGCGTTCATGGTGTATTTATAACGATTGTAGCCGATAAATGGACCGACCTTGTAGCCGGGACCTCGGAGCAGATCATACCCGAGGTCGATGGTGCCATAGAACAGCGGACCGGTCACCTTGTCGGAAAGCGTATTCGAGTACGAGACTGGGAACCCACCGAAAAGTATTGCCCAATCCTCGTCATTCATATGGCCGCCGGAGATGCTCCCGCCCCCCACGTGGCCCTTCAAGAAGACGTTTATCGGGGTATCGATGCGTCCGAAAAACTCACCCGTGTTGGCGGTCAGGTTGTCGTAGGTGAGCCGGGAGATCAGGGAGTGGTCGTTGCTGGAGTTACCCGGGAGATCCTTTTGGAATCGGCCCCAACTGTACCAGTAACGCCCGCCGCCCTCGAATTCCCAACCTGGCGCCCAGCCCAGCGGCGGTGCTTTGCCGAGCACCGGGACCGGAGCGCCCCACCCGGGCGCCCACGGGTCCTGACCGAGCTTGTAGTTGAACCCGAGCTTGAACATATGGGCGTCCGAGGACACGTTTGAGGTGGCCGCAGGTACCCCCTGGAATATGAAGACATTGTTGATAACAGCCACAGGGCCGAAAGCGCTGGCCGGGATGACGACGCTGCCCTGATGGCCAAAGTTAAGGTAGTCGTATTCAAACCTCACCGACCAAGCCGGTGTCAGAGACTGTTCCACGCCTGCCCCGACCGTCCAGCCCGCCTGGGTGAGGCTTGCGGAATTCGTCACAGGCGCAAAGAAGAAATTATTGTTGAGGGTCGCAGTCACGTCGGTATGCTGCCAGGCGAAACCGCCTTTCCCATAGACGAGCGTATGCCCTCCGGGGCCGAGCGCCAAGCCGAGCCGGCCGGTCACGGTACCATTGAAATCTGGACGGGCGCCGCAATTCGACGAGGAATAAAAGCCTGAGGACGCCCCGCAGGTCACAGTGGCGTCGGAGGTCAGCCACGTGGCGTCGGCCTCAAGCCCGTACACCCACATTCCGTTCTGCCAGTTGTAACCAATCTGGCCACCGAAGCCGTAACCTGGCGTCGGAGTCCGGCCGCCAAAAATGGAGGGGCCGAACGGGTCTGAGAATGTTGTTCCACCACGAACGGCGGCGTCGTGCACGCCGGCATAAAAGCCTGCCCAGCTCCAGGCCGGCATGTACTGCGCCGATGGCGCTTTCGCCGGCAAGTCTGCCGCAATTGCGCCGCCTGCAAACCCAGCGGCAAGAACGGCGAAAAGAGCGGAACTCGCGACGCTCGACAGGAACTTATTGCGCATTCCCTTCCCCCCTGGCCAGCATCGCGGGTGGCCGCGACGTGACTCATCCCCATCGTGGAACTATGCGTGTTGCGCCCGACATTGCAATCGGAAAGGGTTGAGCTTCCAGCTTCGGCCCATTTTTTTCCCCGGATATGTTGCGTAGATGACACATTCAATTTCGTCCGCGGTCGACTTGCTGCACCGCAGCGTTAGCCTGAAGGCGGGATCCCGCGCGATTCGCGGCCGTTTCGCGTCTTATGGGGTAGGGGGTTGAGTGGTCGAGAGGCGGCACCGCACCGTCGCCACTCCTGAGTCCCAATCCAACCGTCATGCAGCAAACGGATCGAGCAGCGACACGTCCGCCTTGGCAATGTCCGCCACATTGCGGGTCACAAGTGTCAGGCCATGCACCTTGGCAGTCGCCGCCAGGAGTCCATCGATCAGGGGCAGGGGATTGGGAATTCCCAGCAGCGCCCAGGCTTCCGCAACCGGCTCATCTATAGGCAGCACGCGGTCCCCAAGCCGGGCCCGCATTTGCAAGAACCATCGATCGAGAGATTTGGCCTGTTCCGGATCGCTCCGCCGTTTCAGCTCGATGCCACGACGGATTTCCGCAAGCACCAGGACGCTCGTCCCGATTTCCTCGACCGCGGTACGAGCGACCCAACGGACAACGTTGGGATGGGCTCGGTCGCGCTTGCGGATTTCGGAAATAACGTTGGTGTCGACCAGAAATTTCACAGATCGACCTCGCGCCAATTCCGTTGGCGCGGTTGCTCAAAAACGCCCGCAAAGGCTTCGTCGGGAAGTTCCGAGCCAAAGATATCGAACGCAGTCTGCACTTCCGGGTGCGTTAGCGCTTTCGCCAACGTTGATCGAAGCGCCTCGGCTTTCTCGGCGTCGCCCCGCAACGTCTCGGCCAACGCCCGAATGAGGCCGGCATCCCTCTTGGGCGCCTGGACCTCAACACGTACGAAACCTCGTGCCGCCGCGCGACGACGGTGCGTGCGGATTGCCTTGCGCTGGGATTTGGTCGCCATACGTCCTGCCCTGGATTATTTCCGGTTATATAGCCGGAAATCGGACGAATCCAAGAAGAATCTCTTTCGGAGCACAATGCCTAAGCAATACGATCCTGTCGCTGCGCAACGAGGCTTCGTCAATTCCCCCGCTTCTTCTCCTCCGCCGGCTCCGCGCGCACGCATTCTACCGCCTGGGGCTGGCAGGCGACGCCGATGTTGGAGCATGTGATCTTTCCGGCGTCGCGTCGGCAGGTGACGCAGCGGTCGGTCCACTCCGCGCATCCCGGCAGCCGCGCCTGCACCGCCGGATCGCTCGGCGGCACAGGCGACTTGGACGGCGCGTCTGGCACGATATCGGCGGACGGCAATGTCTGTTCGGCCGCGCAATTCGCACACGGCGGCGGCGCTTCGGCAGCGCGGGCCACAAGCGTCGCCATGACCGCGGCGACGAGCACGAACGCGCCGCCAAAAGTGCGGGCCCGACGAGCCGACAACGAGAGCGGCATCATGATCGTTTCATCTCATCCCAAACCAACAACGCCTTCTTTGGCGAGGCGCGCGACCTCATCCTCCGGCATTCCTAAAGCTCGCGAAGAATATCCGCGGTGTCGGCACCAAGTCGATGCGGATAAGTGTGCTCGCACGAGAACCGGCCCACGAATTTCAGCGGGGTACCGGCGACTTTGATGGAATCGCCGTCGCGATCGGTCAGTTCCACCGCCATGTCGCGATGCCGCACCTGCGGGTCGGCGAGCGCGCGGTCGAGCGCACCGGCTGCCGCTCCAGTTATCAGGCCTCTTCGCGCCGATGAGGTGGTCATTGCAAATCAACGTTTGAATGAGATTTTGAAGACGCAGTCCAGTGGCAATATTGCGGCAGGCACGAGTGGTGGCGCTGTCCCTGGAGGCAAGCCATGGTCCTTGAGTTGATGAATGCCGCACGCGCGAAGGTCTTGGCCGCTTCCGGGAAATGAATGTCTCGGAACAATTGCCCGATGTGACGTTGCAAGTTGAGCCTGGCAATTTAAGGTTGGTCAGCAAGAATGTAGGCGCCTCCATTAGAACGTGTACCGGCGTCCTGTTTTGCTATCATGACGTCGAGACGCGCGTCCGCCAGGGGGGGTCAATCAAATGAGGACACGTCGCCTGCTGCCGATTGCTCTTGCGGGACTTATCGGAACTTCGGGCGGGGTGTCGGTGGCGCCGGCGCAGCCGACCGCCAAGCCCGCCATCGTCAAACCCACGATCGTCAGGCCAACCGAAACCAAGCCGTCCGATCCGCAGCCCATGACCTTTTTCGTGGCCACGGGAGAAGCCGACGCATGTGGATCAGGTTGCGAGGCGTGGATCGCCGCGGATGGCAAGATCGATCTTGATGCCGCTCAGCGTCTTCGCAAATTATTGGCGAAGCTCGCGCGGCGCAGGTTGCCGATCTTTCTTCATTCCGGCGGGGGTTCCGTGCTCGGCGCCATCGAGCTCGGCAGGCTCATCCGCAGCCGGAACATCGAGGTGGGCGTGGCGCGGACGGTGCCGACCGAGTGCAGCCGCGATCGGCTGTCGGACAAGTCATGCGAAATGCTGAAGCGTTCCGGCAAAGACTTCGTCTCGGAACTCGATTCAAACGGCGCCATGTGCAATTCCGCGTGCGTCTTGACGCTCAGCGGAGGCGCCGTGCGCTCGGTTCCTCCGTTGGTGAGGCTCGGTGTGCATGCGATCGGGATCGATCTTGGAAAAACCCAGATTCGCGGCGCTGCAATCGCCGCCGCCACACGCACGGCGAACTCTCGCATCGTGGAATTCCTGCGCGACATGGGAATCAACAAGGCACTGTTCGATACATCCAATTCAGTCCCCCACGAGTCGACGCGATTTCTGCAACGGGATGAACTCGTGCGTTTCGGAATCGACACCCGCGACTTCGGAGAAACCGACTGGAAGTTTGTGGAAAAACCGAACGCCGCGATCACGAAAGGTTTTTTTGCGCGCAGCGGCGAGGCCGCGCCCGCCCATCCGGAGGCGCTTCTTAGATTGAATTGCGGCGCTGGGAAAGCCATGCGCCTGACACTCGCCCGAGAACGCAGCGCGTCCAATCGCATCGGCGCTTCCGCACGCCCGCTTCGCGTCACCGTAAATGGATCGCGCATCGATCTACCCTACGCAACGCCAGGGGAGACAATTGAAATGCGCACGACCGTCCTCTGGCCCAACATGATCGACTCAGCCGACGACAAAGGCGCCATCGAGATTTCCGGATTTGGTCCCGAGAGAGACGATCAACCGCAAGGTCGTATCATCCTCAACATGGCTGGGTTTTCGGCCGCCTACGCTAAGTTACGCAAGGCCTGCGATGCATCATCGAGCCCCGACAATGGTTGCGGCGTTGGCGACCTTTCTGCGCGCTGCATGCCCGATGCGTTGAGGACTTGGCCGGTCATGCCACCGACGGGTGGCGGACAGACGGCATGGCCCTCGCGGTGACGAGTTGCAGACTGGCGGAGGCACAATCTTGTAGGTGGTTCCGGGTCGTGGGATTGGCGCCGGCCGGCTGGCGATGCCACGCCCCGCGCGGGAGGCGGCCCGGTTTTTTCCTCGACAAGCGAAAGGCGAGGCTATCATACTCTTACCTAGCACAGGGGGAGGGGGATATGCCTAGACTGATGCAGGCGATCGCCGCCGCGGCGATGGTGTCGTTTTGCGCAAGCTGCGCCACGGTTACGAGGGGAACGACCGAACAAATTCAAATCGTCTCTGACCCGTCTGGGGCCGAGGCACGCACGTCCATGGGGTTTGTCTGCGTAACACCTTGCACGCTCCAGGTCGGACGCAAGGACGAATTCACCGTCACTGTTTCAAAGCCGGGTTACCAGCCTGCTGAAGTTCCCGTCAGTACCAAAGTCAACCCTGGAGGCGGCGCGGCATTCGCCGGAAATGTCTTGGTCGGGGGACTGGTGGGCATGGCCGCCGATGCTTCAACGGGCGCCGGATTGGACCACTACCCGAATCCGGTTGAGGTCGACCTTGTTCCGCTGAAACCGACACGGCCGATGTCACCAAAACCTACCCCACGGGCGAAAGGCATTCCGCAGGGTTGAACCACCCCCGACCCCTCCCCAGCCGAAACCGCGTAATCGGCAACAGCCGATTTCGATTGGCGGAGGGGAGGAGCTCGCGGCATCGTTAAGCCTTAACCTGGCGCCTGCGATGGAGCGACCTCAGGATCGCCCCTGCAGGCGTTACGAAACCTTTTCCGCGCAATGTGGATTTCCGAAAACATGCAAAGTGCGCCGACGAGCGGAAAACGGCACCGCATCTCTTTCGGCCTCGCACGCCGGGCACGATGGACGCGATTAAAAACCGCTGGCCCGCTGCCTTGCAAACAGGGCTGGTGAGCGTCATCGGATATGTGGCTGCCATCCGCCGCGACTCCAAGGGAGCGCGACTGCCGATCGGTTTCACGTCCATGGGAGCGGTCTATGGCTGTTCGCATTCTCGTCTTCTACGGTTCCTACCGATCCGACCGGATGGGGATTCGTCTCGCGGACTACGTCGTTGCCGGTCTTCAAGCCCGCGGCGGCGATGTTGAGTTCGTCGATGCGAAGGCAATCGGGTTACCGATGCTTGACCGCATGTATAAGGAATACCCGCCCGGCTCAGCGCCAGAGGCCCTGGAGTCGCTCGCGTCCAAGATTCGGGCTTCCGATGCGTTCGTCTTCGTGACAGGCGAGTACAACTGGGGAATGCAGCCCGGGTTGAAGAATCTGACTGATCATTTCCTTGAGGAATGGTTCTGGCGGCCCGCTGCTATCGCGAGCTATTCAGCAGGTCGGATTGCGGGAGCACGGTCGGCCCTGCTTTGGCATGGAACATTGTCCGAGATGGGCATGATCGTGATCTCAAGCACACTCTCGGTCGGACCGATCGCCCAGGCATTGACGGCCGAAGGCAAGCCAATTGGCGAGGCCGGACTGTCGCTCGACCGCGCATTTCCGCGCTTTGCGGATGATCTTTTTTGGTGGAGTGAAGCAGCCAAAATGCAGCGGGCCCGGAGGGCGCCTCCCTACTAAGGCGCACAGGTTGTAGCCCGGATTGAGCCACCGGATCCGGCCGGAGTCTGCCATCGGGCCGGCCCACCGGGTCCGGCCTCCGGCCGGCCCGATGGCAAGCTCAGGCCGGACCCGGTGGGCCAGCCCGATCATAAACTCAGCGAAATCCGGGATCGGCTTTCGAATACGCGCCCCCGGTTTCGCTGCGCTCAACCCGGGCGACAGCAAATCAGCCGACAGGGGATCAGCCCTTCGACGAGTCTCAAGGCCGGCACACGCACCGCTCACGTATCACGTTCGGAACACGCTCGCGTCACTCGCGTTAATGATCCGCAGTTCGTGCTGCACCGCCTTTGATGGGACTTTAGGTTTCAGATTTAAGCGTTCACGTTCGCGTCGCGGGAGGCTCTGGTGACGGATACCCGGGAAACCGAAAACGTGCGCTTCCTCGCCGGACAAGTGCATGCGCTTGTCGGCTTTTGCGTCACACTCATCAACACTCATCCGTCGCCTGCTGACCTAAGCCTGCACCTCGACGCCGTCGAGCAAGTAACGCTCGCGCGCGTGGAATCAACCCTCGTGGTCGAGGATTTTCTGCATGGCGTAAGGAACGTGTTTGACCGGTTGAGAACTGCCGTTGCCAGTGCCGAGACGCGGCAAGCCAATCAAAGCGGAGCCAGCCGACCCGTAAGTGCCCAGCCGACACGCCGCAAGACGCACCGGCGGGCACGACAGCGCACGCCGTAGGCCGATGCCGATGGTGCGAACTTCTTCACCGCCAGCAACGAAAAACTTGGATTTCCTCGTCCGGAACGCTCACTTCGGCAAGGCATTTTAGATCAGTGATATCCATCTCCGACCAGAGTTTTGCGCTGTAGAGATTGACGCGCCCACGGCATCAGCCCCCTCCCCGTCATCGCCTCCTGTCCCGCCTTCTCGATATCCGACTTGGCCGCTCGGCCCTGCACGTCTTTGAGCGGACCATTCATGACAAGGACGACGGCAATCCAAGAGACGACGAAGTTGGCGAAAAACAGAGCAAGGAACACGATCAGGCTCGCGGTCATCGACACCACCGGCTCGACCAGATAGCCGATAGCCACAGCAAGCAAGCCTCCGATTGTGACGAAAACGACATACAGAAGGGCTCCCATGGCGTTTCTCCTAAACGCCGTCGCCCTTGATTGCTGTTGAGCAAGACGGCGTGTTGAATTCAGTATCGTCCGGGGATGGTCTGAACTATTCCCCGTTGGCTTTCGCGCGGCCTCGATCGTCGATTTGCTGCCGACCGGTTTTCCGAGGTCAATTCATCGCATTCATCAGTCCGACACGTCGGAGAAATCCGCCCGTTATGGCGGGCCAAGTCGCTGCGGGCGGAGGCGCGTCCCGCCAGGACCTTCCCAGTATCGCAGTCGTCTGTCGGCGATTGTCGCATGACCAACATAGGACCGATCATGTCCACCGGAATCTGGCCTGCGGCCCTCTTGTCAAGTTCGGGGACGCCAGCGCGGATTTCGCTCGCTGCGAATCACCTACGAGCGTCGTCGCCGGGAGCTTGGCGACGACACGGGCAGAGATGTGGGCGCTTCAAGCGGACCGGAACGCGCGCTAGCGAAGTCGAGCGCGCCGGCTTCCTGTCGGGTGTCCTATTGGGCTCTTTGTGCATGTAGGGGCCGGCAGCACGTCTGGCGGCTATTTAAGAGCTTGGAATCCATGCTCGGGCCCCTTGCAGGGGGCAATGTCCGGGCCGCGTGAGGGGTTGCAAGCCGCACGCGGGAATCCAGCGCCAGCCATATCCGCGTGCTCCGGTGCGTCCGTACGCACCGTGGTCGTTCAGCGGGTTACGGAAGCGGTTGAGCGTTTGCGACTTCTTTGTGGAGTTGTCGAGAAGCCGACCGACAATAGGCGCGCGCGGCCGCTTTGTTATCCTGCGGCTGCCGCTCATTCTCGAGCGATCAGCCGCCGGCCCCGGCGCACTCCGCCACACCTCTCCCGCGCTTGGGGTCGCGGCAGTTTCGACGCAAGCCCCGTCCCGGGCTGGGGGGCCTTTTAGGTGTAAGGGACCGGGGCTGCGTTATTGGCAGCATGAGAGCGAGGCGCCGATGAATACCATGTCGAGTCCGAAGCCATCCGAGTTCTTCGCTGCCTCGTTGCTTAAGCCGTCAGTCGAGGCACCCTCTGCCCGCTCGGCCGATCTGAAAAACGACCACTCGCCGAACAGGTCATCGTCGCGGCTTAGCAAACTCGCGCCGCTCGCCTTCGCCCGCTACCTGATCGCATTTTTCATTGGTGTCACCGCCACTGTGGGTTGGCAGACCTACGGCGACGCGGCCAGAGAGATGATCGCGCCGGCCGCCTCTTCTGCCGATCAGCAGCGGTTCAATGCTCTGGGGCTTGATCTCGACGAGGTGCGGCAAAGCATCGACCGGGTCGCCACCAGCATCGCCACCAGTCAAGAGCAGATGACGCGCAGCGTCGACCAGCTCGCAGCCGGCCAGGAGCAGATGACGCGCGAAATCACCAAGCTGCAGGCGGTCGAGCAGTACGTCCTCTATAAGAACTCGGAGCCTGCGCTGCGGCCGGCCCCTGCGCCGATGTTCAAGCGCGTTTTGCGGCCGTCGCCGGCACCGGTCGCACGCTGATCGCGGTTCGTCGGCGCAACAGAGGGTCACGGGCAATGAGCGACCGAGCGTCAGGTCGACGGCCGCCCGCGGGCGACGTGAGAACGGCCAATCGCAGCGGCAAGCCCGACCCCGACCGGGAAAGTATGACTCGCGCGATCTTGGCGTTAAGATGAACGGTTGGAACCCAGCAACGATCGTCTACTAGCAACGGAGATTTCAATGAGCAAGACAGCGCTCGCGATTATTGTGTGCAGCATGTTCGCACTGCCTGCGAGCGCCGCCACGATTTCGGGGGGAAAGATCACCTCGGTTGATGCCGGAGGGACGAGCTTCAACTACGCCAAGAAGAAGAAGAACTGGAGGTTCAGGATCACCGATAAGACCGTCATTCGGGTCGGACAGAAGACTGGCAATTTGTCTGATCTCAAGACCGGGCAATCCGTAAAAGTGGAATTTCAACGCCAAAGCGGCTCACTCGCGGCCTTGATAATAATCGGGATCGGATTTTAGCGGGATAAGACAACCGCACTCTGGACCTTAGCGCCGGCCGCAACTGGCGCGTTCCTGGGCCGAACAGCCGTCATTGGGCTTCTGACAGTCGTGGGTGCGGTCGATCAACTTTCGATCGCGCTGCGGCCCGCGTCCGTGATCATGACAAGCTCAACCTTGATCGTCTGTCCGCCGATTCTTGCGGTGTCGGTCACCACCGTTGCGAGCCCGGCCAGCACAAGGCCGGCGATCAACTCGGGCGTGAAGCCGTGGGCGAGCATCAAGGTCTCTGCGATGCCGCGCGGAACGTCGGCAAGGCGCTGGAGTGCGCGGCATTCGTCGGGCGTCATGTCGCTTTAGCCGCCTCCGCGCTGGCGGCGGTGCCGGTCATGGCAACGTCCCCCGTCCGGCGCTTCAGCGCCACCCGGAGCCCCGGCGATTTCAGGCGCGCCCGCGCCTCGGCAAGCCGCCCGCGCAGCGCGAATCTCGTCGGGAGAGCGGTTCGAACCACCGCCGGTGAATACGAGCGATTGAACAAAACGGATGGCGGCGGCGGCATCGTTCTCGGTGGAAACCGACCTGCCTTCGATCTGATAAAGCCGCCCCTTGTAATCGAAGACCGCAACCATCGACCGGATGCCATCCGGGCCTACGATGCTGAGCTGGCGGCCGAAGACCCGGTTGACGCGGTGGGGGATGTTGACCTTGACCTCGCCGCCTTCAGATAGCGCCTTGATCGCGTGATCGATCACGGCATTTTCCTCAAGGCCGGTATCGGCGACTTCAGCGACCGTCACCTTGAACACGGCAGTGTCCTGGTAGACCGAGTAGAGGTGCGCTTCGACCGAGCGGTCGTCGGCGACGTGGTACGTTGTGCTCTCGATCTGCGGATCAGCCGGAAAGGCGACTGTAAAGAATTGATCTGGATAGCTGTATTCCTGCCAGTTCTGGGCGACGGCGGGGCCGCCGCAGACAAGTGCCGCAAGAATGAATACGATCAGACGCATATTGGGTTCCCGCGGAAAGGCCGCGGCCGGCATGGTGCAAATTTACCAACCGACATCGCGAAGCATTGCCCCTTCTTTCAAGTCTATCGAGAGGGACATTGCGGGCAGATGAACGGCGCATTACCGATTGCTGCCGGGCGCGCATCAATGGCCTTAGCGATCCGGTGAAGCCGCCGCTCGCCGCTTGCTCACTCTTCGCGAGAAATCCTCCACACGGAAGATTGCCGCGCCCGCGATCGAGGGATTGACCAGGGATGCATCGCCAGGTCCTCCGCTGCAATCCCGCTCACCGTCGCGCCAACGCAGCTTCGGCACCGGCCGAGGTCTACGGATTCCGGCTCGCCACCCTCGGTGGCGCCCCGGAATGGCCGAGCCGCGCATATGGTCGGCTTCATCGAATCACTCTGCTCGGTTCAGGCGCGTTGGCCCTTGCCACTACAAACCGTGCACCGCGATAAAAATGACACGCACGGCGGAAAAGTAGGACCGAGGGCTATTTAAGCTTTGCGTTGGCGTAGATTCTGCATTCATCAGGGGCTACGCTCGCCCCTTGAATGGTGTCGGGGATTGGGGGGATGCCATGCGCTTCGTTGCCGCAATAGGACTTGCTGCGCTCGCCGTTGGCTGCGCGCCCAAACTTGAATTGGCGGACGGCAATTCTTACGCGCGACAAGCCGCAACCCGTCTTGCCCAAGGTCCTGATGAAATAGAGGCGACCGCCTCCCCTGCACCAATGGCGAAGCCGACCGTCCGGAATGTGCGTTCATCGCCGTTCCGGGTCCAAACGGTCAGTGCTCACGACCAAGGCAACGCCGATGCACAGAGTAACCTCGCCGTTCCGGCTCTGCGTGGGCAACCGAATATTGCTGCGCCGGCCGCCACGGTTGCATCACCGGGGACGGCGCAGCGTGACGGCGACGCTGCCACTCAGGCAGCGGGAGCGGGCGCAGCCGACCGCGCTCCCGGGCAAGCACTCGACCCGGCTCAAGAGACAGCCCTGAGTCCGGGCCGAGAGACGGCCCTCAGCCCGGCCCGAGAGACGGCCCTCAGCCCGGCCCCAGAGGCGGTCCTGAGTCCGCCCCGAGAGACGGCCCTCAGCCCAGCCCGAGAGCCAGTCCCCAGTCCGGCCCGAGAGGCGGCCCTCAGCCCAGCCCGAGAGATGACCGCCCTTAGTCCAGCGCGAGGGATGGCCTTGGCCCCCGCGCGAGAAACGGCCTTGAATGACGGGTTTCTTCAAGCCAGCGCGTGCATCCGAAACAACATAAAAGCGGCCTACCGGTCATCGGACACTGTCGACCAGGCAACCTCATTCTTAATGAGGACATGCTTTGCGCCTTTTTCTTCAGCTATTGCGTCAGATGAGGCGTCGGCAAAGACGCTCTTTAGGGGCCTCGTGTTTCAGGAGATTAGCCCTGTGGAGTGGCTGCAAGCGTTGGAAGAAAGCGCGTCGCAGAGCCGGTGACGGTCCGCGCCCCCCAGAGGATTGATCCTGCAGGCCCGCCGTTCATTGCAGACCACCGGTCGATGCACCTTTGCGCCGAACCGGCTGAAAGAATTTCCCGGGAGCTTGAGCGGGATTGGCGCGCGGTGCCGGTTTACCGGGTCTTGGAGGTGTCGACCGGCGGCGCCGGAATTTCGATTGGCGGACCCGAATAATCAAGGGTCATCCCGCTGACATCGCACGATAACGTGGACGCCGGGCCACCGCTGATGCGGAAGCCGTCACTGTACGGAATCGTCGCTGTGGAGTAGAAGTAGAATATTACGGAATTTCTCTGGTTGCTCCCGACCGGTATTGTCCCCAAATACATTGCCAAGGCTTTTACGCTATCGGCGGTTCCGCAGCTGAATACGCAAGGTCTTCTATTGCGGCAAGTGTAGTTCCATTGAAACGTGATTTCTGCTCCGGCAGGAAATCTGAAATTCGGTGGGACTGGCGATTCCGTATTAACGCCTTCTTGCGCCCATGCCAAACGCGCAAGGCCGCTGGCCATCAGAAGAATGGCGCATGTCACCGCTTGCTTCCACATCACATCCTCACGGCGGCCCCAGCTGCCCGATTGCATTATAGCAGCTCCGGAGGCGTTTTGGCGTCCCCTGCGGGCAGCGTGTCTGCCCTGCAACACTTCGCAATATTCGATTCAGGATCACGGACGCCGGCCGCAGGGCGCTGGAAGGCGCAGCCGAATCGGCCTGATGGGGCCGCCCTGCGGGCGTCGAGCGCCCGCGGCGGCGCTGCCGACCCAACCTCGCCATCATCGTACCGTCGGCGCCTGCGACGGTCGTGCCACGGGGTTGCGAGTCAAGGCAGACGACAGCCGCCGGCGGGCGCTCTGAGTTTTTGTCGAGGAGTACTGTGCGATCCCCCTGCAGTTTGGCGATCTGCTGTGTCATCTGCCCTGGCGCCACCGGCGCCCATTCGACCCTTCAGCGCCGACCGAACCTGTGCTACGAATGCTGCGCACCACGATCAAACCTAAAGACCTGCGAGCGGCTTTAAGTCCACCATTTTCGCGCCGCACGCAACGGCCGTGACAGCGATCAAGGAGGGCGCCGATTATGGATCCGATCAGACGCAATATACTGGCAACGGGCGCTGTGGCGACGGCGATCGCCGCAGCGCCGCAGGTGTTTGCTCAGCAGACCGGGCAAGGAGCTGGCGCGCGTTTCTACGAAAGAGGCCCCGTTCGCATTCACTTTGAGGAGGCTGGTTCCGGCTTCCCGCTGTTGCTCATTGCCGGCGGCGGATTGAACTCGACGATCTCCGCCTTGGCCCGCGGGCCCTTTAACCCGATCGAGGAGTTCAAGGCAGAGTACCGCTGCATCGCGTCGGACCTGCGCAACGCCAACGAAGGCCAGTCCTCCGGCCCGCTCGAGATCGACCGGCCGTGGGATGCCCACACCGATGACCACATCGGCCTGATGGATCACTTGGGCATCGACAGGTTCATGGTGATGGGCTTTTGCATTGGCGGTCCCCTCGTCTGGAACCTCTTGAAGCGCGCGCCTGATCGTATTGTTGCGGCTGTGTTGGCGCAGCCGAGCGGATCGCGTCCGGAGATGCGCGACCTTTTCTACGAAGGCAATATGAAGACCTGGGGTCCGGCGCTGACGGCCAGACGGCCCGACATCACGATGGAGACCGTCGACAAATTCCTGACCAGGATGTACCGCACCAACCCCGACTTCGTCTTCACGGTGACGCGCGATTTCGTGCGCAATTGCCAGACGCCTGTGTTGATCCTGCCGGACGATATCCCGGCACATCCCTACGCCGTCGCCATGGAGGCCGCGATGCTCGCCCCGAAGGCCGAAGTGAGCATGTTCCCGTGGAAGGATCCCAAGGAGCGGATTCCCCTGGCGGTGCGCCAGATACACTCCTTCCTGCGGGCGCATCGGCCCGCTTCGGTTTAGACGGCGGCGTCCATACGACAGGGCGGCTGGCGTCGGTTCTGCCGCCCTGCCGTGGCGCGCCACAGGTTTTCGCTTCGGCGGCAGCATCGCCGCTTTCGCGGAGGAGTCCGAGAACCGAGCGGGTCCCGTGCGCGTGGATCGTGAACCCAGGCGCAATGGCGAACAATGGCCGGATGGTTACGACGCCGAGCAAACCGTAAATAACATCAGCATGTCGCGTCAGATCGTGGACCACTCTGTGCGATCAAAGATCGGGGTCGCTGCCGCCAACGATCGAAAGCATCTCAAACTGGCGATTTGACAGGGATGGACGGCACATGACGACGGCCCTATATAGGGCTGCGGAGCTGGCCGATTTGTAACGGCCATGTGAAGTCGACGAAAAAGCAGTTTGTTATCAACTGCTTAGGTGGGGGATAGTTCAACGGTAGAACAGCGGACTCTGACTCCGTTAATCTTGGTTCGAATCCAGGTCCCCCAGCCATTTGATACTATTGAGATTTTCCCATTTTTACGGCTAGACTGGAATGACCGTTTTGAGAGCCATTTTGAGAACTATGTTCCGGTTTTGGCTTCGGCGACCCCTTCGCGTAGCCCAATTCCAACTTGTGGATCGCGGCCCGGGCCAACTCCGGATCGCGGTGCAGGTAGTGCGCGTCGAGGATCGATCGCACATCGTTCAAGCTGTGCCCGGTGATCGAGACAATTTGCGCCTCGGTGCAGCCCGCCAGAGCGAGCCGGGTGACCGCCGTCCCTCTCAGGTCATTGAACGTCAGGCCGGTAATGCCTGCCTTGTCGCGGGCTTTGTTGAATGATGATCTGAAGCCGTCCGCGGTCCACGGCCGGCCGTCCGAATTTAACAGGATGATCGGGCTTTTCTTCGCCTTCGCGGCGGCGTCCAGTGCGGCCTTCAGCGGCACTCCCACCGGAATCTCAACCCTCACAACCCGACGTTTCTTGCCAATGCTCTTAGACTGCTTCAGTCGAATGACCGAACCGTCATAGGCGGACCACGTCAGGCGCAGCAAGTCACCTTGCCGCTGCCCGGTCCACAAGGCGAGCAACAGTGGCAGGTGAAGGTGAGCCAGCGCTGATTGCAGAAATGCGGTTTCGTCCTCGATTGTCCAGACCATGTCAACGCGCGTGCCGTGGTAGACCCTGCCGCCGCGCTCGCAAGGATTCACCGTGATCTTGCCTCGACCCTTCGCCCACGAGAGCACGAGCCCTAATACCGTCCACGCATAGTCGGCCTGCCTCTGCGACTTCAAAGCAAGTTCGTCGCGCCAATCCATGAAGATGCCGCGGGTCTCAGGCCGCGCGAGGGCCTTAAGCGGACAGTCGCCGAATTTTACCTCGATCTTTTGAATCTGCTTGATGTAGTCGGCGCGCGTTCGATCGCGGAGACCGAGGAAATCCTGACTCTTCTGGTAGTCCTGGAGCAGGCGCAAGAGCCGCCCTTCGGGCGCGACCACCTTTGTCGCGACGGCGGCGTTGTAGCTTCCAATGAATTCCGGGCTCCCCGGCTCGCCCTGGAGACGCGGGCCGCCTCGCCATGCGTACCAATACGTTTTCTCGGTGCCATCCGCCAATTTGGCGACGGTCCAGTTGATGTCCTTAATTTCTATGCGCATGTTTCGCTAACCACTTCTCAACTTCGTTATCGCCGCTGTGACAGACGCTCTCGGCGCCGACGGGCACCACGATGATACGGCCATCCTTGGCGATCTCATAGCGCGCCACCTCGATGCCCGCCGCCCGCGCTGCCTTGAAGGCACGAGTAAGATCGGACTGCCGAAACGCACACTTGCCGCGCGCCATCGCTCACGCTCTTCTATGCACCGCCGCCGCGGCCAGGCGCAACGGTAGGTCGCCGCCGATCTCACTGCACGCTGACATTTGGCGAGGATTACTCACGATCGCCGGCCCTCTTTTCACTTCCCAGAATAATGATTATGAGCGCCGGCGTGGGCCAGGCGCGCGACGTTCACGGCGGCGCGGTGCCGCTGTGGCTGTAGTGTGCTACGCGCCAGCACTGAACAGAATGGCCGAAATGCACGCGTCGCCACCCTTTCGTTCTCCATTCGGTCGCACGGAGAGCGGCGATGGCGCGCGCCGAAGTCGGAGTTGAAGAACTTCGGCTCCGAACTCGCTCATTCGCACGGCTGGCGCATGGTCCATGAGGGCGTCGAGGTCAAACTTGCGCGCCATTCTCAGACCGGCGAGACCGTGATCCTGTGCCGCTCTGCCGACCGGCGCAGCAAAGAGCGGGCGATGCACGACAAGTTCAGCCTGCGAATCGAGGAAGCGCTCAACCGGTTGGCTAATCGTATTGCCCGCTCAAAGAAGCGGCTGGATCCGGCGACGGTGAACCGGCAGATCGGTCGCATCTTGCAGCAGAACCAACGCGCCGCTGCGCGCTTCGCAATAGTGTTGCAGCCGCACGGCTGTCCAGCAGGGTTTTGCCTCCATGTCGATTTCAATGCGGCGTTCGACGACTGGGCTGCGCGCTCGGAAGGCGCCTATCTCCTGAGATCTAACATCGATGATTGGAGCAATCGGCAGCTCTGGAAAGCCTACATTCAGCTCACGCAAGCCGAAGCCGCCTTTCGCATCCAGAAAGATGAGCTCAACATCCGTCCGATCTGGCATCAGCGCGAGGACCGCGTCCAGGCTCACATTCTCGTGTGCTTTCTTGCCTTCGTGCTGTGGAAGTGCCTCGAGATGTGGCAGTGCCGCGCAGGCCTCGGAAACGCCCCGCGCACGATCCTCGAAGAACTCGCACGCATTCAATCCCATGACGTCGTGTTGCCAACCGCAACAAACGTCCAGATTCGCCTGCGTTGCGTCACCCAACCCGAACCAGCCCAGGCTGCACTCCTTGACCGCCTCGGCATCGTCCTGCCTAAGCGCATGCGCCTCCCGGAACAGGAGCTGTCCGCTCTCCCCTGCAGCGCATGACCTCAACCCTTCAAAAATGTAGTGCCGACTCTTCCGCTAACCCATTGTTTTGCCTACAGCAGATAGCCGAATATGCGCAAGTTGGGCTAAAGCAGACTCCGGCGGTCTGGCCAACGGATCAAGGTTGTGATTGCGTCTTTGCAGTGATTCGCGGGGGCGTGGCATGGCGGGCAAATCTCCATTGAAGGCAAGCGCAGAACAGAAGCTGGGGTTGGAAACTCTCGCGGCTTCGCGTGATCGTGG
>WNFR01000389.1_pt1 | contig 44872 bp, 40 predicted proteins | sample 5400221 | NCBI WGS metagenome assembly WNFR01 (sample SAMN13153357, study PRJNA577476) | soil metagenome | isolation source: 40 cm soil under Madrone tree | place: USA:California | collected 2016-06-14 | reverse complement strand
CCGCCTGGCCCGCCGCGCTCACCTGCGTCCGATCGGCGGTCTGGCTCGACGAGGGCGCCCGGCCGGCCGTGCACGGTCTCAAGTACGGCAGATTGCCGCGAATCGCCGACGACTTGGCGGCCGCGATGCTGCCGCTGCGGCCCACGACCGACGGACCGTCGGTGCTGATCCCGATTGCGCTCGCTCCAAAGCGTTTGCGCGAGCGAGGCTACAATCAGAGCGAGATGCTGGCGCGCGCGCTGGCCCGACAGTGGCGGATTCCCGTGGCTCTGGACGGGCTCGTCCGCGCGCGGGAGACGCCGACGCAAACGGCGTTGACACCGGGGACGCGTCTGGCGAATGTGGCGGGGGCGTTCGGAACGCGGAACGCGGAACTCGGAACGGGAAACAGTTCCGCGTTCAGACTTCCGAGTTCCACGTTGATTCTGGTCGATGATGTATTTACCACCGGCGCCACACTCGCCGAGGCATCAAGGACGTTAGAGCAAGCCGGTGCGAGGCGCATTTACGGCGTCACCTTCGCCCGCGCGGCGATTCCAGAAACGTGCTCCGCGCGGCCACGATGGCGAAGCAGACCGACCTCGAGTTCGTCGGCGTCAACGACATCACTGACACGAAAACCCTGGCGCACCTGCTGAAGTACGACTCGGTGCATGGGCGCTTTCCCGGTGCGGTCGAGGCCAAGGGCGACGCGCTCGTCGTCAACGGGAAGACGATCAAGGTCTTCGCGATCAAAGAGCCCGAGAAGCTGCCCTGGAAAGACCTCGGCGTGGAGTTCGTGCTCGAGAGCACCGGGCGCTTCACCGACAAGGAGAGCGCGTCGAAGCACCTGACCGCGGGAGCCAAGAAGGTCGTGATCTCGGCGCCGGCCAAGGGCGAAGACATCACGATCTGCATGGGCGTCAACAACGAGAAATACGATCCCGCCAAGCATCACATCATCTCGAACGCGTCGTGCACCACCAACTGCCTCGTCCCGATGGTCAAGGTCGTGATGGACAGCTTCGGGTTCAAGCACGGCTTCATGACGACGGTGCACAGCTACACGAACGACCAGCAAATCCTCGACTTGCCGCACAAGGATCTGCGCCGCGCCCGCGCGGCCGCCCTCAGCATCATTCCGACCACGACCGGCGCGGCCAAGGCCACCGGCCTCGTCATCCCGGAAGTGAAAGGCAAGATCGACGGCATCTCGTTACGCGTTCCGACCCCGGACGTTTCGGTCGTCGAGCTGGTCGCCGACGTCGAGCGACCGACCACCGTGGAAGCCGTGAACGCGGCGTTCAAGCAGGCGGCCGCCGCCGGTCCCCTGAAGGGGATTCTCGACACGAGCGACGAGCCGTTGGTCTCCCACGACTACATCGGCAATCTGTATTCGAGTGTGATCGATACGATGTCGACGGCGGTCATCGACGGCACGCTGGTCCACGTCTCGTCGTGGTACGACAACGAGATGGGCTACTCGGCGCGCTGCGTGGACCTGCTCGCGTACATCGGTCGCCGCCGTTGAAGAAAAAGAGCCTGCGGGAGCTTCCCCCGCAGGCGCTGGACGGCAAGCGCGCGCTCGTGCGGGTCGACTTCAACGTCCCGCTGAAGAACGGCAAGGTCACCGACGACACGCGGCTGCGCGCGTCGCTTCCCACGATTCAGTACCTCCGCGACAAAGGCGCGCGCGTCGTGCTGCTCTCGCACCTCGGCCGACCAAAGGGGGGGGGGCCGGACCCGCAGTACTCGCTGCAGCAGGTCGTCCGCGATCTGGAGAGGCTGCTCGGCGCGCCCGTGGAGTTCATTCCCGATCCCACCACCGGTGTCCCCACGACACGACGGCTGCCGCGCGGCGGTGTCGCGCTCGTCGAGAACACCCGCTTCTGGCCCGGCGAGGAGAAGAACGATCCCGAGCTGGCGAAAGTCTTCGCGGCGCTCGGCGATCTCTATGTGAACGATGCGTTCGGGTCGGCGCATCGGGCTCATGCGTCCACCGCAGCGGTCGCCCATCTCCTCAAGCCCGCTGTCGCGGGCTTCCTGATGGAGAAGGAGCTGACGTATCTCGGCCAGCTGCTCAGCAACCCCAAGCATCCCTTCGTCGCGGTGTTGGGCGGCGCCAAAATCTCGGGCAAGATCGATGTGATCCGCTCCCTGCTGCCGCGCGTCGACGAGCTGCTCATCGGCGGCGCGATGGCGTGCACATTTTTTGGGGCTATGGGGCTAGAGGTTGGGGGTTCGTTGGTCGAGCCCGATCGTATTGCGCTGGCCAAGGATTTACTGGCGACGAGCGGCAAGAAACTGATTCTCCCGCGCGGCGCCGTCATCGCGCCGTCGCTGGAGCGCGCCAGCGAGCATCGCTCCGTGTCCGCGGACGCAATTCCCAAGGGCTGGGCCGTCTTCGACATCGATGAGGCGACGCAACACGACTTCCGGGCACGTCTGCTGCGCGCGAAGACGATTTTCTGGAATGGCCCGATGGGCGTGTTCGAGACGCCGCCGTTCGATGCGGGCACGCGCGCGATCGCCACCGCGCTCGTCGAAGCGGGAAAGAAGGGGGCGGTCACGGTGATCGGAGGCGGGGATTCGGTCGCGGCCGTCGCGGGGATGGAGGACAAGCTCACGCACGTCTCCACGGGCGGCGGCGCGTCGCTCGAGTTCCTGGAGGGGAAAGAATTGCCCGGCGTGGCGGCGTTGGAGGACGCGTGAGACCGCTGATCTTCGCGGGCAACTGGAAGATGAACGTCGGGCCCGTCGAAGCCCACGAGTACCTGCGCGCATTCTTTGCGGCCGGCGAAATCCCGCGCGAGCGGTCGGTGTGGTTTTTCCCCCCGGCAGTGTCGATCGAGACGGTGGCGCAGGGTGTCGCCAGTCATCGGAACGTCGCCGTCGGTGCCCAGGACATCTATTGGGAGCCCAAGGGCGCGTTCACGGGAGCGACCTCCGGGCCACTGGCCAAACAGGCCGGAGCGCGGTTGACACTCATCGGCCACTCCGAACGGCGTCACGTCTTCGGCGAGACGGACGAGCAAACCGGCAAGAAGGTCACCGCGGCACTCGCGGCCGACTTGCAACCGGTGTTGTGCGTGGGTGAAACGCTGGAGCAGCGCGAAGCGGGTGAGACCCTGGCGGTTGTCACTCGCCAGCTCGAGGCAGCGCTGGGTGGGCGGGATGGCAAGGCTCGGGTGACGATCGCATACGAACCCGTCTGGGCAATCGGTACGGGTCGTAACGCGACGCCAAAGGATGCTGCCGAAGTGCACCAGGCCATTCGAGGCTGGCTGAAGAAGCAGGCAGTCACCACCGCGCCGCACGTGGTCCTGTACGGCGGCAGCGTGAACTTGAAGAACGCCGCCGAGCTTCTTGCGGAGCACGAGTTGGACGGTGTGCTGGTGGGCGGCGCATCGCTCGATCCCCGCGCCTGGGCGCAACTTGTGCGCAGCGCCGTAGCCTAGGTATCTTGCCCCGCGCATGTACGGAATCTTCGTCGGTATCCTGATTCTCGACTCGTTGATCCTCGCCACCGCCGTGCTATTACAGGCGGGGCAGGGCGGCGGGCTCGCCACCATGGGTGGCGGCGCCGGCACCGAGACCATTATGGGTGGGCGTCAGGCGACCACGTTGCTCACCAAGGTCACGTGGTGGACCGCGGGAATCTTTCTGTTCCTCTCCCTGGTGCTGACGTTCATGACGCAGTCGGGCACGCAGGTTCGCTCGGTGCTCGAGGGTCAGGGGCAGGGACAAGCGCCCACGCCGGTGGCGCCGACGCCGCTCCCGATCGAAACTCAACCGACGGCGCCTCCTCCGGCGGCCCCCCCGCCCGCCACCCGGCCGCAGCCCAATCGCCGGCCCTAGCCCAGCACCCGCTTACGTCCTGCTAGAGGACGGCGCCTGGTTCCCCGGAACTGCTCCTCTCCCGTTTGAACCGGCCTACGCGGAAGTCGTTTTCACCACGAATCTGAGCGGATACCAGGAGGTGTTCACCGACCCCTCCTATTTGGGCCAGATCGTCGTGATGACGGCACCGATGATCGGCAATTACGGCATCAATCCCGAAGATGTCGAATCCGACCGCCCGCGCGTCGTCGGCGTCGTGGTGCGGGAGCTGTCGGCAACGCCGTCGAACTGGCGCTCGACCGGCACACTGATCGACTGGCTCGCGGGAGCCAAGGTCCCGCTCGTCTCCGACGTCGATACGCGGCAGCTCACGCGCCACATTCGCTCCAAGGGCGCAATGCGCGGCGTGCTGGCGCTCGGCGAGCAGCCGAGTGACGCGATCAGGGCCGCACTCGCGGCGTCGCCGTCGATGAACGGACTCGATCTCGCGACTGCCGCGACCATTCCCAAGGCGTACACCGAGGGACCCAAGCGCGCCAAGTATCACGTCGTCGCGTTCGACTTCGGGATGAAGCGCAACATTCTGCGGCTGTTCGTGCAGCAGGGCTGCCGCGTCACAGTCGTCCCGGCGGCGACGACGGCGGCGGAGACACGCGCGCTGAAACCGGACGGCGTCTTCCTGTCGAACGGTCCTGGTGATCCCGCGGCCGTCGGTTACGCGATCGATACAATTCGCACGCTGGCGGATGGGAAGCTGCCGATCTTTGGCATCTGTCTCGGCCACCAGTTGCTTGGCCTCGCACTGGGAGGCGAGACGGTGAAGCTCCCCTACGGACACCGAGGGGGCAATCATCCCGTGAGGGATCTAGCGACAGGACAAGTACTTATCACGTCGCAGAATCATGGATTCGCAGTCCGGGCGGAGACGGACGGCGTTCCCGGCGCGAAGTCGCTTGAGGTCACCCACCTTAACCTCAACGACGGGACCGTCGAAGGGATCAAGCATCGGGAGTACCCGATTTTTGCCGTCCAGTACCATCCGGAGGCGTCACCGGGCCCACATGACGCCCAGGGACACTTTCAACAATTCCTACAAGCCCTTGACACTAAATAAGTAAGCCCGTATGATAGCCCCCGACTTTTGACCCGGCAGATGTTCGGGGGGGGACCAATGACGAAGGCCGATCTGGTCGAAAAGGTCACCGCGCAAATCGCTCGCACCGCTGGTCCCCTCATTTCAAAAAAGGACTGTGCGCGCGTGGTCGACTCCTTCCTCGATGCCGTGAAGGCCGCGCTGGCTGAGCAGCATAACATTGAGATACGCGGGTTTGGGACGTTCAAGATCCGTCAGCGGAAGACGCGCATGGCGCGTAACCCACGGACTGGTGATCCCGTCGAAGTGGCGGCGCGCCCGGTGCCTGTCTTCAAGCCCAGCAAGGAGTTGCGCGCGATGGTCGCCGACGCGAGCGCGAAGGTTACGTCGTAAGCCGCTACGCGGCACCACTTAAGACTTCGGCCCCGGCGCTGCTGCCGGGGCCGCTAGTTTTTAGCTATCTCTCAACTTCTTGCCCGGAGTGATGATGCGTCGCTTCTCGCTACTGCTCATGCCATTGGTCGTCGCGACGTCAATTTCGGCGCAGACCGTTCGTTATGAAGTCTCCGTCGCTCGTGGGGCGTTCCACGTCAGCGCCGAGTTTCCCGCCGTGGGCAAGGACACGCTCTTCGTCTCTCTGCCGGCATGGAGTCCGGGCAATTACGAAATCCAGAACTACGCGCGCTACGTCCACGGCTTCAGCGCGAAGAATGCGAGCGGCCAGGCGCTCTATTGGGACCGCGCCGACAAAGACACGTGGCGCGTCGCGACCGGCCGGTCCGATCGCGTCACCGTCGAGTTCGACTATTCGTCGGACACGATCGATCTCTCCATCGTGCGAGTCGCGCAGGACTTCGCGCAATTCCTCGGCACCAATCTGTTCATGTTCGAAGAAGGGCAGTGGGCGCGCCCGGCGGAAGTGCGCTTCCGTTTGCCGGCGGGATGGCAATTGACGACCGCGCTCAAGGGTCCCACCAACGGAGTCTATCGGGCCACTGATTACCACGAGCTCGCGGACGCGATGACGTTCGTCGGCCGCTACAGCATCGATTCGCTCCAGGCCGATGGGAAGTGGATTCGCATCGCGGTGTGGCCCGCGTCCGATTACACGCCGGCGGTGGCGCGCAATCTCCGCAATGGGATCGCCAAGATGGCGCCGGTCCAGAACCGGATTATGGGCGAAGCGCCGTACGACGTGTACACGGTCTTCTTCAACGTCATCCACGGTCCGGTCGATTTCGGCGGCGGCCTGGAGCACAGCTCCTCGCAGTACGACATCATGCCCGCGCTCGCATTCGCCGATCCGTCAGGCAACCTGGGCGACTTCATGTACCCGCTGCTGTCGCACGAATTCTTCCATCTCTGGAACGTGAAGCGCATCCGACCGGCCGAGATGTGGCCGTACGACTATCACGCGGAGCAGTACACGCCGCTGCTGTGGTGGTCGGAGGGCGTCACCGACTACTACGCCGACCTTACCAACCTGCGCTCGGGGCTGTGGAGTCCGGATGAGTTTCTGGCCAACGCGGTCAGCAACATCAAGCAGGTGGACGATGCGCTCGAGCCGTGGAGCGTCGAGGACGGCAGCGAGGCGACGTGGATCCACGAGGTCTACGTCAACAGCTCGCAGCTCTACTACCCTAAAGGCTCGCTGCTCGGATTCCTGCTCGACATTTCGATTCGAGATGCGACGGACAACGCGCGCAATCTCGATCAGGTGATGCGCGCGCTCTACACGCGCTACTACCGGCTGAACAAGGGATTCCTCGCCGCGGATCTGTTGAGCGAGATCCGGGCCGCCGGTATGCCGGACGTCGACACGTTCTATCGCCGTTACATCGACGGCCGCGATTCGCTCCCATACCAAGCGGTGTTTGCCAAGGCCGGGCTCGTCTTTCATCGCGACGTCGTCACGAGTCCGTTTGTCGGCGTCTCGACGACCACGACGCCGAGCGGCGGGATGGCGGTACAGATAGTCTCGCCGGGAAGCTCCGCCGAGGCAGCGGGTGTTCAGCCGGGTGACGTCGTTACGAACATCGGCGGCATTCCGGTGACCTCTGACCAGGATTGGGGCGCGGCGTTTCGGACGCGCTATCGCGGCAAGGCGGGGCAGCCCCTGACCGTCACCGTCCAGCGGGAGGGAAAGACGCTCACGCTCAACACGACGGTGCAAGAGCACACGACGTCGACCGTCACCATCACGCGCGCGCCGAGTCCGACAGCCAAGCAGGCCAAGATCTGGCAGGGCCTGGCGTCGGGGCTATAATCGGACATGGCCAAGGTGTCGGTGCGCTTCTTCGCACGTTATGCCGAGCTGGCCGGCTGCGACTCGTCGGCGGTGAACGTATCCACCCCGGCGACCGTCGGCGATGTGATCGCCCGCGTGCGCGAAGTCTTTCCCGGCACCCAGGCGATGCCGCCGCGACCCTTGGCCGCCTTGAACCGGCGTCAGGTCAAACACGACGCGGTCGTCAACGATGGAGACGAGGTCGCACTACTGCCGCCGTTGTCTGGAGGGTGAGATTCAGGTGAACCAGTCTCGTAGCGTGTTTTCCCATGCCAAGGCATGGGCGCTTCAGCGTGTGGACCAAGACCGATGACTCACGTTACCCGTTCCCCAATCTCGATCGAATCGCTTCTAGCGACGGTGCAGGGTCCGGATCGAGGGGGGACGTGTGTGTTCCTGGGAACCGTGCGTGGCGAGGATGACGTGACGGGCATCGAGTATTCCGCGTACGAAGACATGGCGATTGCCGAGATCGAACGTATGCTCGCGGAGGCGCGTGCGAGATGGCCAGACGCGCACGTCATCCTACAGCACCGTCTCGGACTCGTGCCGCTCGGCGAGGCAAGCATTGCAATTGCTGCTGCGGCGCCGCATCGCGACGAAGCATTTGCGGCGTGCCGCTATGTGATTGAGGAAGTTAAGAAGCGCCTCCCGGTCTGGAAGAAGGAGTTGCACGTGGATGGGAGCGCTGCCTGGGTGGATCCGTCAGGAAAGCCGGTCGCGGGAGGATTGCATGATCGCTGACCGACTCAACCGACCGCTCGGGAGCCTGCGGGTATCGGTCACCGATCGCTGCAATCTCCGGTGCCGCTACTGCATGCCGGAGCAGGACTACGTCTGGCTCCCCAAGCAATCGATCCTGACGTTCGAAGAAATCGCGCGCCTGGTGGGCATTTTCACGTCACTGGGCGTCGACAAGGTTCGGCTGACGGGGGGGGAGCCGTTATTGCGGCACGACCTCCCGACGCTTACCGCCATGCTCGCGAGCAATCCAGGCGTCCGCGATCTCGCCATGACCACCAATGGTGTGCTGCTCGCAAAGCACGCGACATCTCTCAAACAGGCCGGCTTGGGCCGAGTCACGGTCAGCCTGGACACCTTGCGGCCAGACCGGATGCGCAAGCTGGCGCGGACCGACCGGCACGCCGACGTGGTCGCGGGCATCGCGGCCGCCCGAGCTGCCGGTTTCCTCCTGAAGCTCAACACCGTGGTGATCCGGGGCATGAACGAGGACGAGCTGATGGACTTGATCGAATTTGCGCGGGCGCACGACGCCGAAGTCCGGTTCATCGAGTACATGGACGTCGGCGGCGCCACGGGATGGTCCGCGGAGCAAGTCGTGTCGCAGCGCGAGATGCTCGAGGTCCTGTCGGCTCGCTACGGCGCCATCACGCCCGTCACCACGCAGGATCCCAGCGCGCCGGCCGAGCGCTTCCGGTTGCCTGACGGCGCCACATTTGGGATCGTCGCATCGACAACCGCCCCGTTCTGCCGCTCGTGCGATCGCAGCCGGCTCACCGCCGATGGGACCTGGTTCCTCTGTCTCTATGCGGAGCGGGGCACCGATCTGCGCGAGCCGTTACGGAACGGCGCCAGCGACGCCGAGCTGGCAGATCTGATCGCAGCGACGTGGCGGGGACGGACTGATCGCGGCGCCGAGGAACGGCTTAGCATCGTGAATCGCACGCCCTTGTATCCGCTAGAGGGATTGCGTGCTGATCCGCACAGAGAAATGCACACTAGAGGAGGATGACGGCGGCCATTAACTTCCCGCCACCATGCTCAACAAGATCACTGTCGTCGGGGCCGGAAATGTCGGCGCCACGACCGCCCAGCGACTGGCCGAAAAGGAACTGGCAAGTACCATCGTCCTCGTAGACGTCATCGAGGGCATCCCTCAAGGCAAGGGACTCGATCAGTACGAGTCCGCGCCCATCGAGGGGTTCGACACCCGCATCATCGGCGCCAATAACTACGCTCCGGCCGAGGGATCCGAGCTGGTCGTCGTCACCGCCGGCATCGCGCGCAAGCCGGGGATGAGCCGCGACGACCTCGTGCGAACCAACGCGGACATCGTCAAGCAGGTCTCGCAGCAGATCAAACAGCATTGTCCCAAAGCCATCGTCGTGGTCGTCTCGAATCCGCTCGACGTCATGTGCTGGGTCACGAAGCAGGTCACCGGATTCCCGCGCGAGCGCGTGATCGGCATGGCGGGAGTGCTCGACACGGCGCGGTACCGCGCGTTCCTGGCCGAAGCGCTCGATGTGTCCGTCCGCGACATCCAGGCGATGGTATTGGGCGGGCACGGCGACACGATGGTGCCACTCATCTCCTACACGACCGTCTCCGGGATACCGGTCACCCAGCTCCTCGACAAGGCGAAGCTGGACAAGATCGTCGATCGCACGCGAAACGGCGGCGCCGAGATCGTGGCGTTCCTGAAGACTGGATCGGCCTACTACGCACCGTCCGCGGCGACCGCGCAGATGGTGGAGTCGATCGTGCTCGATCAGAAGCGGCTGCTCCCCTGCGCGGCCTGGCTCGAGGGCGAGTATGGGCTGTCGGGGATGTACTGCGGCGTGCCTTGCAAGCTGGGCAGGAATGGGCTCGAGCAGATCGTCGAAGTCGAGCTGACGGCAGACGAGAAGAGTGCGCTGAAGAAATCGGCGGAGGCGGTGAAACAGACGATGGCGGCGGTGACGCTCTAGAGCGTCGTCCGGAATCGCTCCCACTGATCCCTTTGCTCTCGCAGGAAAGTCTGGAATCCCGGATCGTTCCGGATGTTGTTGAGGAACGGATCGCTGGCGAAGAGTGGATAGCAAGGCATACCGCCGTCGGCCACGCGGCGCAGCCACTGGACGGCTGAGTCGGACTGCTGCAGCAGCGCGTACGCCAGGGCGATGTGGTAGGCAGCGTGATGGAAGTGGATGAATCCCTTCCCCCTCTGGACGGCAGCTCGGATATCCTGTTCCGCACGACGGGCGTCGCCTCTCAGGGCGAATGAGACGGCGCGCGCACTCATCACGACGCCGCCTCGGTCCTCGGGATGCGCCTGCAGGTAGCTCTGCATCAGTGCGGACGCCGAGTCGCTCCGACCCAAATGGAGCAGCACGATTGCCATCTCGTAGTACCAGTATGGTGGGTTGGCCTCCGGGTCTACCTGGCTGAGGATTCTCAAGGCGTCGTCATAATGCCCTTGATACGCGCGCGCCTCGGCGATGCGTCGCAAGGCGTTGTCCTCGCGGGGTGAGATCGCGAGCGTCTTCTGAAGCTCGACAATCCCTTCGTCGAGCATGCCGATGTGCAAGTAGATATTCCCCAGATGTTGGTGCGCCCGATCCATGTTGGGGTCGAGGCTCAGGGCACGCCGGTCTTCCTCGATCGCTCGCTCATGAAAGAAGTGATTTGCAGGCCCCCACAAGAGGCGGGCCTGGGCTTGGTGGGCCTCGGCGAGATTGGGATCAAGACGAAGGGCTTTCTCTGCGGCCAGCTGCGCTCGGTGCAGCGCCGCCGTGTCCCCTGGAGCGAATTCACTCACGCGCAGCGCGTAGGCGCGCGCCAGCCCTGCCTGCGCCGCGGCAAAGCTCGGGTCCAGCGCCACGATCCGCTCGAACAGCGTGATCGCGACCGAGTCGTTCTCTCTACTCTGACGCTGATTGACAAGCATGTTGGCGCGCAGGTACAAATCGTACGCCTCGGCATTGCGGGTGAGTGCGACCCGAGAATGCGGGCGCTCGCGCCCGCGGCCGATGCTGAACGCGACCACTAGGACCAGAACAGCCGCCGCGAAGATGCCCGCACTTATCGCGAGCCTCGCCCGTCGCGGCCTCGACGGGCGCTGCTCCTCGCGGTCGACGGGAGCCAACGGACGAGCAGTTTCCTGCGCCTGCGACCGGTCCCGCACCTCAGCCAGCAAGGCCTTAGTCTCAGCGGCAGGCTCGGCGTCGTAGTCTGCGGCGACGCGACGCGCCCATGCCTTGTATGCCTCCAAGGCGCCCGTCCGATTTCCCTGCCGGTCGAGGAGCACCATCAGGCGGCGCACCAGTCCCTCGTCGCTCGGCGCCAGCTCAGCCGCCCGTCGCGTCCAGCGCACCGCACTCATAAGGTCGTTGGCGGATTCGTGGCGCTCCGCCAACGTTCGAGCCGCACCCGCGGCCGCCTGCTGTAGGCGCCCACGTGCGGTTTCCAGCCAGCGCTCGAAGTCGGGCGCGTCCGAGATGAAAAACCCTTCCAACAGTGCGCCGCGATACAGGTCGAGCGCCTCCTCCAACTGTCCATTGCCATGCGCGCGCTCGAAAGCGGGTACGTCGCACGAAACCTCAGCGAAGTCCAGGCCGATCTCCTCGTCGCCCCGGCTCGTGACCGCATTCGCGCCCAAGGCGTCGCGGACCACGTGCAGCGCTTGGCGCAGGGCGGCGCGCGCGTGCTCCTGGTCGAGTTCCGGCCAGAACAACACCAGCAGGCTGTCACGGCGATGGAAACCGGGGGGGGACGCGGCAGCGAGGTAAGCGAGGAGCGCGAGGCGTCGGGGCTGGCCGAGCAGGGCCCGCACATCGCGCCCGTCGGCGCCTGTGAGGCTCAATCTCCCGAGCAAGCGAAGCTCGATCATGCGAGGCCTCGGCGATGCGCAGCGCAGTCCCGAGGCATGAGCAGCGTTGGGTCGCCGTTACGGCCGGCGTCACGGTCGCATCACAAGGGTGTGACGCAACGCCTCTAAACTGGCTCCGCAAGCCAAACCTAGCCCCGCTCCAGGGGCAGGGCAATCACAGCTCACAGGAGAGGCACGATGACTCGATTCAGCGGAAAGCTCGCCAGCGGCGGAGTGGTCATGTTGCTGGTGCTTGCGTGCAATCCGGAACAACAGGTCGGGCCGCGGCGGCCCGATTTCGACGGAACAGCAGCGCCGGCGGCGCTCGTTCTACACATCGTCGCGCCCCAGACGACCGACCCTGCAATCGACAAGGCACTCGATAATCACTATGCCTGGCTCGACACGACGGCGAAGTCGAATCACAAGCTTTTCGTGTTCCTACCCGGCACCGCCCAGAACCCCTCGATCTTCCAACTCGTGCAGCAAGCGGCGGCACGGCTCGGCTATCACGTGATCGGTCTCATGTACCCGACGGGCGGAGGGCTAGCGAAAGCCTGCCCGACAACGCCTGATCCCAGCGCCTGCTACGAGGACGCCCGCCTCGAGATCATTGACGGGATCGATCGCGTGGCCTTTCTGGATGTCAACGTCGCGAACAGCATCGACAACCGACTCACCAAGCTCCTCCAGTACCTCGCGCGGCAATATCCCGATGAAGGATGGGACCGTTTTCTGCTGCGAGACCAGCCGAAGTGGTCGCAAATCGCCGTCGGCGGTCACTCCCAAGGAGGCGGCAACGCGGCGATGATCGCAAAGACTCGACTGGTTGCCCGCGTCGTGCTGTTCTCCTCGGTGACCGACAGCATACACGCCGAAGCCCCCTCGTGGGTCTCGACCCATGTGACACCGGTGGAGCGCTACTACGGAATCGCGCACGATCGCGACGGGTTCTACCGCCCGATCCGCGCCGGATGGGATTCGCTGGGCCTCGGCGTGTTTGGTGCGACGGAGATGCCTGAGACCAGCAGCCCCCCGTACGGCGGCACGCACACCCTTGTTACGGACCTGACGCCGCAGGGCGGATTCGTCGGCACCAACGCCCATGGCGCTCCTTCCAACGACCTGAACACGCCCCTCGGGCCCGACGGCACGCCCGTCCTGCTGGCTGCGTGGCGCTACTTGCTCACGGCGCGGGACGAGGCCGAGGAAATCGTCGAGCGGGACGAGAAGTGAGTGCAGCAAACACAGGGCAGCCGGCCAGCCCTCGATACGGCCGGCTGCCCGAGGTGTGCTCAGAACCGGCGCGCGTACCCCACGAAGAACAGGAACCCCGCGAGGTCCCCGGCGCCGATCGTGCCGCCGGACGCCGTGCTCGTGGATCGCGTAGCGAGACGCGAGTGTACCCGGATCGGCGTACTGAGCGTCCAGGCGCCCCGGCCCCATTCGAACGTGACGCTCGGGTCGACGAACACGATATAACTGGGTCTCCGGAAGCCGTCGCTCCTGCCGACGAGATCGTGGTAGGGGATGCCGTCGATGCGACCGCCGAGACTAACCGACAGGCCGTGCTCGGGCAACGCGTCATAGACTGCGCCGAGGCGTCCCGTGTAGACATCGGGCACCGATATTCGCACGGTGGCGTTCTTCTCTCCCGGTGCCGGTGGCGCTCGTGTCACGTCGGTTTGATCGCGCGGGCTCACGAGGTAGGATCCCGTGAAGTAGGCGAACATTCTGACGCCCATCTGTCGAAATGCCTGCCCTTGCAGGATCAATCCCCAGCCGCCGTCGCCGAGCTCAATGGATTGATCGACCGGAAACTGGAGCGAGCTACCGCCTTGGAGAAAGTAGGTGGCCATGTACTTGTTGTTGCCCGTGGGTATTTTCACGCCCACGCCGAGGGCGACATTGGCTTTCGTGTGCGCACTGGGGTCGAGTAACCAGGTCGTGCCGACAAGTCCGATGTCGCCGATGCCGCCGGCCCGAGCGACGTGCCGCGCCGTATCTAGGTAGAATCGCGATTGGGTTCCGTATGAGACGGGCACGGTGAGCCGCAGGTTCACGCGATCGGTCGCCGCATAGGTCACGTTGATGTTTGCGGAATGAACGTTGATGATCAGCGGCTGACCAAAGAATTGCGGGGGCGTCGTCGCCTGGCTTCCAAAGTAGAACCGATCGGCGTGAAGGTAGCGGTAGTCGACGGCGACCTGCCAGTCATGGGCCCGGAGAGCCGTGGACTGCGATTCTCCATGTCCCCCCAAACTGGGGGTTGTGAATCGGATCGGGACTCAGCCTTGGGCGAACGATTGCCTGGGCAGTACCACGAGTGCGATGCCGATCGCCAGCAGTGTCGCGCGCATTGAGCCTCCGGTTCTCACAGCGTCTCCTGCTCGCGCTCCCATTGCGCTTTGAGCTGCCTCATGAACGCGATCAACTCCGGATCGCTTCGGATATGGTCGAGATTCGGATCTCTCGCGAAGTAGGGGTAACAGGGCCAGCCGCCTTCCGCCGCCTGACGCAGCCAATACAGCGCGCGTTGCGGCTGGTCGAGTAGAGCATAGACCGACGCGATGTTGTAAGCCGTATGGTGGAAATGAATGAAGCCCCGTCCTTTTTCTATCGCGGTGCGGATGTCTGCTGCGGCGCGCGTCGCCTCGCCTCGCTTCGCCTCCAGGATGGCGCGCGTGCTGGTCACGACGCCACCACGATCTTCCGGATGAGCACGCAGGTACCGCTCCATAAGATCGGAGGCTTCCTTCTCCCTGCCGAGATACAGCAGTCCCCACGCGACCTGGTAGTTCCAGAGAGATTGATTGGATTCAGGCGGCACTTGTCGGAACTGACGTAGTCCTTCTTCATACTGTCCCCGGTACACGAGTACGATCCCAAGCCGTCGGGTCGCCCCATAGTTCGCCGGATCGATGGCCAGCGTCGCGCGGAATTCAGCGACAGCCTTGTCGAGCAGGCCACGATGTAAATAGATGTTGCCCAGATTCTGATGGGCCCGCGCGAGATTGGGATTCAACTCGAGCGCGCGGCGGTACTCCTGTATCGCCGGGCCGGGAGCGAACCGTCCCGCCACGCTCGACAGCAAAACACCCCGGGCGAAATGCGCTTCCGCGAGGTCCGGGTCGAGTCGCAGCGCCCTCTCGGCGGCCAGCCCGGCCCGGGTCCCCGCGGCCGTGTCCCACGGGGCGAACTGGTTGGCGCGCATGTTGTACGCCCAGGCAAGCTCCGCCTGCGCCGCCGCAAAGTCCGGATCCAGGGCGACGGCTTGCTCGAGCCAGGTGATCGCCACCGAATCATCCTCCCGATTCTCACGCCACAGCCGCAGCTCGGCGTGCAGATAGGCCTCGTAGGCCGCACGATTCTTGGTCGACGCCGCCGCCGGGCTCGGCGGGAGGCTCAACGCCGCAAGGATTCCGTGCGCAACGCGATCTTCCAGCACGAACCGATTTCCCATCGGCTCCTCGAATCGGTCTGCCCAGAGCTGATATCCCGTGACCGCGTTGACCAATCGGACGTCGACGCGTACTCGTCCTTCCGACTGCTGCACACCCCCTTCCACGACGCCGTCCACGTGCAACGCGCGGCCGATCTCCTCGGAGGACTTGCTCGTCTCCCGGAATGGCATGACGGATCCATGGGATATCACGCGCAGTGACCTGATGCGGCCGAGGTCGGTCGTGAGCGCTTCCGTAAGCCCATCGGCGTACCACGCGTGCAGGGTGTCCGCGGACAGATTCGTAAACGGCAGCACGGCCAGTGACTGAACGCGATCGCTCACGGGGCCCAGTGGCAGCGCTCCAAACCTGTTGGCGGCACTGGACACGAGAAGCCCGGCGACGACGACGGCGGCCACGACAGACCCCCACCGGCGGCCACCTCGCGTGCTTGTGCCGAATCGCCTGCTCGACAAGGTCACCGGCGCCGCCGTCTGCCGTTGTCGGACCGCCGTGATCAACGCCGTGGTCTCGGCGGAGGGGTCGGTCTCGAGGTCTACGCGGAGGCCGTGGGCGAACTCATCGTACGCCGCGACCGCGCCGGCCCGATCACCCAGTCGGTCGAGCAGGGTGACGAACTGCCGGACGAGGTCTTCGTCGTGGGGTGCGAGTCGGGTTGCACGGCGCGCCCACTGCGCCGCGGCGGCGAAGTCTCCCGCTGCCTCACATTCCTCGACGAGCGTGCGCGCCGCGCCCGACACAATTGCCCGTAGCCGCGCACGCTCGCGGTCCAACCAGCGCTCGAACTCTCCCGCTCCTGAAATGAAGAACCCATCCAGGAGATCCCCTTGATAGCAGTCGAGCGCCGCGCCCAACTGTCCCGCCGCGACGGCTTCCTCGAACGCCACGACGTCGCACCACAGCCGGGCGAAGTCGAGTCCGACCTCCTCGTCTCCGCGGGTGACCACGACCTCGCCACCGAGTCCACCCCGCAGGACGTGCAGCGCCTGGCGCAGTGCTGCCCGCGCATGCTCCTGGTCGAGCTCCGGCCAGAACAGTGCGAGCAGGCTGTCGCGGCGGTGCAATCGTCGAGGAGTGGAGGCGGCGAGGTAGGCGAGCAGCGCGAGACGGCGAGATCGCGTGAGCAACCCCTTGACCTCATGTCCCGCTGCATCGGTGAGATGCAGAGTCCCGAGCATCCGGAACTCGATCATACGACGCTTCTTTCCGTCACCGCGAGCGGTGACGCCACGGTCACGACCTGGTGACGCGGCCAGCCGAAACTGGCAGTGCAGAAGCTAGGGGCTGGTTCGGGTCTCGGCAAACAACTCCAGGAGGTGCCAAATGAAACCGCTCGCGAAGATCACCGTGCTCGCTACACTGACCGCGCTCGCCTACGGATGCGATCGGGGCAAGCTTCCGCTGGCTCCGAACGCGCGGAGGGCTATTAAGGCAGATGTAGCGAGCGAAGACGGGCCTCAGTATGGTCCGTGGGGCGACCCCGTGAATCTCGGCCCCGTCGTCAATTCGCCATCCAACGACCAGCATCCGGCGATTTCCAAGGACGGGCTGAGTCTCTACATCAGCTCCGATCGTCCCGGCGCCCTGGGCGGCCTCGATATCTGGGTGTCGCATCGGGCGAGTACTGACGATCCGTGGGGTCCGCCGGGACATCTAGGACCTAATATCAACTCCCCGGCCAACGACCTCGCTCCGACCTTCACGCCGGATGGGCACGAGATGTACTTCCATAGTGCCGGTCGCGGTGGCTGTGGTCTCGCCGATTTGTTCGTTGCCCGGCGTCATGACAAGCGGGACGACTTCGGCTGGGAGCCGGCGGAAAACGTCGGCTGTGTCGTGAATGGCGCCTTCGCGGACGCGGGCCCGACGTTCTTCGAGGACGAGACGACGGGAATCGCGACCCTCTATTTCACGGTGCAGAACAATCCGCCGACCAGCGACCAGGGATTCGACATCTACGCGACCACGCGGATGGGAGACGAAGATGCGTGGGGTGTCCCTGTCCTGGTTCCGGAGCTCAGCAGTCCGTTCCGGGACACGCGAACGACGATTCGACGCGACGGGCTCGAGATGATCCTCTCGAGCGGGCGCCCAGGCGGATCGGGCAGCGAGGACCTGTGGGTCTCAACGCGCGGCTCGACCCTCGATCCCTGGGGAGCACCGGTCAATCTTGGGCCGGTCGTCAACAGCTCGGCGTTCGACGGCGCGCCGGCACTCTCATTCGACGGAACGACGCTGTACTTCTTCTCAGAGCGGCCTGGTGGCTTTGGAAAGCGGGACTTGTACCTGACCACGCGCGAGCGGCTGCGTGGGCCCGACGTAGCCGAGGATGTTCAGGCGATACCGTAGCAAACGGGTGTGACGACCGGCGGCCGATTCTGGGCCGCCGGTCGCCGGCTAATGCGCCGGCAATATCTCGGCGAGCCCGCGCTGAACGTTCTCCCGTGTGATAGGTCCGATGTTGACCAAGCGCACCACGCCGAGAGTGTCGATGAACACGGAGGTCGGCACACCGCGAAGCCCGTAGCTCTTCCGAACCTTGCCCTTGTGGTCGAGGAGCACCGGAAACGGCAGCTGCAGCTCCCGCACAAAAGAACGCACGTCCCGCATCCGCTCCTGATCGGTCAGATTGATGGCCAGCACTTCGAGGCGGGCCGCATGATTCGCGTCGTACGCCGCGATGATGTCGCTCATCTCACCACGGCACGGTTTGCACCAGGTCGCCCAGAAATTGAGAACGACAGGGTGGCCCCGCAGATGCGACAAGGTCACCGTGTCGCCGGCCAATGTCTCGAGTGCGAAATCGGGCGCCACCGAGTCGAGCACTTGGGCGGACAGTCGAGCCGTGGCGACGAATAGCAGGCCCCCAAAGATTGCCAACCGACGCAAACCGGTCTCCCGAGACAGCACGACGTTGAGCTTCCACGCCAGCGGAGAACAAGTCAAGGACGGTGTATATTTCGGCGCCCTCATCCGAGAAGTGGAATGACGACCTCCGTACGCGACCTGCAAGAACGGAGCTTCGGCGCGACGCTGCGCCGCGACGCCTGGTGGTTCGCGCCCGCGCTCACCGCGCTGGTCCTCGGCAGCTTCGGCATCTACGCCACGTGGGCGGCCTGGGTTGGAAAGAACTTCGAATGGGGACCGTATCTCTCACCCTTCTACTCGCCGCTGATCCAGACGACGTGGTGGCCGCTGTCTCCGGCATTTCTGATCCTGATCTTCCCCGGCGCCTTTCGCGCCACCTGCTACTACTATCGCAAGGCCTACTACCGGGCGTTCTTCCTCGATCCCGTCGCCTGCGCCGTCGGCGAGCCGCGCCACGGTTACAAAGGTGAGACCAAGTTTCCGTTCATTCTTCAGAACCTGCACCGCTATGCCATGTACGCGGCGGTGGTCTTCATTTTCATTCTCTCCTACGACGTCTTGCTCGCGATGCGCTGGCCGGTGAACGGCGTGCTGCCCGATGGCGCCATAGCGGCGGGCCCGCGCGAATTCGGTGTCGGCATCGGCACGCTCGTGATGGCCGTGAACGTGATTCTGCTTGCCTGCTACACGTTCGGCTGCCACTCGCTGCGGCACCTGATCGGCGGGAACGTCGACTGCTTCTCCTGCGTGCGGGGCGGGCGAGCCCGCTTCGAGACGTGGCGCGGTGTCAGTGCGCTCAACCGCCATCACATGCTGTTTGCCTGGTGCTCGCTCTTTTCGGTCGCACTCACCGACGTCTACATCCGCCTCTGCGCGATGGGCGTCATCCACGACGTGCGGCTGTTCTAGTGGCTGCCTCCGACCTTCGCAGTCACACCTACGACGTCGTCGTGATCGGCGCCGGCGGCGCGGGGCTGCGTGCCGCCATCGAAGCGAGTGCACAGAAGGCGAAGGTCGCGCTCGTCTGCAAATCGCTGCTCGGCAAGGCCCACACCGTCATGGCCGAAGGCGGCGCGGCCGCGGCACTCGGCAACGTGTTCCCCGAAGACAACTGGCGCGTGCATTTCCGCGACACGATGCGCGGCGGCAAGATGCACAACAACTGGCGCATGGCGCAGATCCACGCCCAGGAAGCGCCCGCTCGCATCAACGAGCTCGAAGCGTGGGGCGCGCTGTTCGACCGCACGCCGGACGGGCGCATCAACCAGCGGCCGTTCGGCGGCCACACGTACAGCCGCCTCGCGCACGTCGGCGACCGCACCGGTCTCGAGATGATCCGCGTCCTGCAGGACAAGGGCGTGCATTCGGGGATCGACGTGCACATGGAGTGCACGATTGTGAAGCTGTTTGTCGTTGGTGGAAGGGTCGCAGGGGCGCTCGGCTATTTCCGGGAGACAGGCCGCTTCGTGCTGTTCAAGACCGGCGCGATCGTGCTGGCGACGGGCGGCATCGGGAAGGCCTGGCAAATCACGAGTAATTCTTGGGAGTACACCGGCGATGGCCACGCCCTGGCCTATGACGCGGGCGCCGAGCTGATCGACATGGAGTTCGTGCAGTTCCATCCGACGGGGATGGTGTGGCCGCCGAGTGTGCGCGGGATTCTCGTAACCGAAGGCGTGCGCGGCGAAGGCGGCGTCCTCAAGAACTCGGCGGGCGAGCGGTTCATGTTCCGCTACATGCCCGACATGTTCAAGGGCGACTACGCCGAGACCGAAGCGGAGTCCGACGCGTGGGTGCAGGGCGATCGCAAGAAAAACCGCCGGCCGCCCGAGCTGCTGACGCGCGACGTGGTCGCGAAGGCGATCACGAAAGAAATCGCGGAAGGGCGGGGCACGCCGCATGGCGGCGTCTTCCTCGACATCGCTTCAAAACAAGGCCCGGACTACATCAAGCAGAAGCTGCCGAGCATGTACCACCAGTTCAAAGAGCTCGCGCAGGTGGACATCACGAAGGACCCGATGGAAATCGGGCCCACGACCCATTACATGATGGGTGGCGTCAAAGTCGATGCGGAGACGCAGGAGTCGACGGTGCCCGGGCTCTTCGCCGCGGGCGAAGTCGGCGGCGGGATGCACGGTGCCAATCGGCTCGGCGGCAACTCGCTCAGCGACTTGCTCGTTTTCGGACGCCGCGCCGGTCAGTACGCGGCGGGGAGGCGCGGCGCGGCGCGGGCAATACCGGATGCCGAGGTCGAGCAAGCGATGAGGGAAGCACTGGAGCCGTTCGAGCACGACGGCGAGAATCCGTTCGCCGTTCAGTCCGCTCTGCAGGCCGTGATGCAGCGTGACGCCGGGATCATCCGCGACAAGGCCGGCCTCCAAAACGCGCTCGCCGAGCTCGAGAAGCTCAAGGCGCGGGCGCGGAAGGTGGGCGTTACGGGCAGCCGCGAATACAATCCGGGGTGGCACACCGCCATCGACCTGCAGTCCCTGGTCATCGTCTCCGAGGCGACCGCCCGCGCAGCCCTCGAGCGCACCGAGAGCCGCGGTGGTCACACGCGGAGCGACTATCCCGATTCCGACGAAAAGCAGGCGCGCGAGTTGGTCGTGATCAAGAAGGAAGGCAACCGCATGGCCGTGCGGCGCGAGCAGCAGCCCCCGATCCCACCGGAATTCCTGGCAATCATTAAGGAAAGCGTATGACCCTGTTCCGCGTATTTCGAGGAACGCGTGATGGCGGTGGGCTTCACGACTACCAGGTTGCGGCGACTGAAGGGATGGTCGTGCTCGACGCCGTCCACGCGATCCAGGCCGAGCAGGCGCCCGACCTGGCGGTGCGCTGGAACTGCAAGGCCGGGAAGTGCGGCTCGTGCTCCGCGGAGATCAACGGCAAGCCGAAGCTGATGTGTATGACGCGGATGTCCGACTACGCGCCGGACGAGACGATCACGGTCACGCCGATGCGGGCATTCCCGGTGATCAAGGACCTGGTGACGGACGTCTCGTGGAATTACGAAGTCAACAAGCGGATTCCGGAGTTCAAGCCGCGCAAGCCAGACGCCCCCGACGGCACGTGGCGGATGTATCAGTTCGAAGTCGAGCGGCCCCAGGAGTTCCGCAAGTGCATCGAGTGCTTCCTGTGCCAGGACGTGTGTCACGTGCTCCGCACGCACGAGAAGCACGAGCAGTTCATGGGCCCCGCGATGCTCGTGCGCGCCGCGGTCTACGAGATGCATCCGCTCGACGAGGTGGACCGGCGCGATTACCTGCGCCATGAAGGCGGGATCGGCTTCTGCAACATCACGAAGTGCTGCACCGAGGTCTGTCCCGAATCGATCACCATCACCGACAACGCGATCATTCCGCTCAAGGAACGGGTCGTCGACGCGAATTACGATCCGTTGGCGGCACTGTGGCGAAAACTCACCGGCTGAGCGCCCCCCCCGGCGATGCGTTGCTCAAAGCCTACTCGGCCAGCGCGCGCATCAATCAGTACCTGGTCCAACAGCTCGACCCTGCCGTCTGGCAGGCGCCGCCGCCGGGTCCCAAGACGCGCACCATCGCGGCGCAGGTCGCCCACCTGCATAACTGCGGTCTGCGATACCTCGAGCGGACCGCGCCCGGATTTCCGGTTCCCGGCGAGTTGGACCGCCGCCGCGTCACCCAGCCACAGGCGGCGCGAGCGCTCGGAGCCAAGCGGAAGGCGGTGCTCGCGATCGTCGGCGCCGCGCTGAAGGACAACGAGCGGATCGTCGGGTTTCATCACGACGCGGCCGGCTATTTGATGTATTACATGATCCACGACGCACACACGCGCGGTCAAATCGTGCTGCAGGCCCGGTTGCTCGGATATCCGATCACACAGAAGACCATGATCGGGATGTGGGAGTTTCCCAAGCGAGCGAAGGAGTGACTCCGACCGTCGTCGTCGTCGGCGCGGGATTCGGGGGGCTGAATGCCGCCCGGGCGTTGCGTCGCGCGCCGGTGCAGGTCGTCCTCGTCGATCGCAACAACTACCATCTTTTCCAGCCGCTGCTCTATCAGGTCGCCACCGCGGGCCTCGAGCCCGAGGAGATCGCGCGACCGGCGCGGGCAATTCTGCGCGGCCAGAAGAACTTCGACTTTCGCATGGTGGACGTGACGCGCGTCGATTTCGCGGCGAAGCGTCTCGAGACCAGCGCCGGGCCGATCAGCTACGACTTCCTGGTCCTCGCCCCCGGGGGGGAGACGAACTTCTTCGGGCTCGAGTCGATGCAGCGCCATGGCCTCGGCCTCAAGGACATCCCCGACGCGATCGCGATTCGCAATCACGTGCTGACCTGCTTCGAGCAGGCGATGCTCGAGCCCGATGCGGAGAAACGCCGCGAGCTGCTCACCTTCATCGTGGTGGGTGGTGGGCCGACCGGCGTCGAGATAGCGGGCGCCCTATCTGAATTGATCCGCCTGGTGCTCGTGAAGGACTATCCGCGGCTCAACATCAAGGACGTCCGCATCCTGCTGCTCGAGGCCACCGATCGCTTGCTCGCGGCGATGCCGGAGCGATTGCGCGCGGCGGCGGGCAAGACGCTCTGGCGCAAGTATGTGGAGGTGCGGTTCGGGGCCGTGGTGGCCGATTATGACGGTCAGCGCCTTCGCCTCAAGAGCGGCGAGGTCATTCCCGCGCAGACGGTGATCTGGGCCGCCGGCGTGCGCGCGTCAGCGCTCAACGCCACTCTGGGCGTCGCGCCGGGTCGGCAGGGCCGTAATCCGGTCGAGCCGACGCTTCAGGTCCCTGGCCATCCCGAGGTCTTCATGATCGGCGACGCGGCGTATCTCGAACAGGACGGTGAGCCGCTGCCGATGGTAGCGCCCGTCGCGATCCAGATGGGGCAGTTTGTGGCTCGCAACATCAAGCGTCAGGTGCGCGGGCAAGCGCTCGAGCCGTTTCGTTATCGCGATCAGGGCACGCTCGCCACGATCGGCCGCAACGCGGCGGTGGCGAACGTCTATGGCATCAAGGCCACCGGCTTTCTGGCGTGGGTGATGTGGCTCGGCATTCACATCATTCAGTTAATCGGCTTCCGCAACAAACTCTTCGTCCTGATCAACTGGGCATGGGACTATTTCTTCTATGAGCGCGCCGCCCGCCTGATTACGCGCGACTGAACCCGCACTACACCGCTCCAGCCACAATCGAGGCACCAGCGGTGCTCGACGGCCGGCAGTAGCCAGCGCAACACCGAATGGTGGATGAGCGCGAGCTGTGCTCCACAGCGGGGACAGGCGCGCTTGGCAGGAAGCATGAAATAGACGAACGTCGTCACGACGGCGGCGCGCAGCAGCACGGTCGCTAACAGCACGACCACCACGAGCATTTACGCCGCCTTCTCCCGCACGAAGGCCGCGATGCGGCGCTCCAGCTCCGCCAGCTCGACCGGCTTCACGAACACGCGGTCGCGCGGCACTTCCGCGAGGCCCCGGCTGGCCAGATGGGTGATGTCTCCGGAAAGGAACAGCAGGCGCTCGGCCAGGGCAGGGCGCTCCTGCTGCAGCCGCTCAAAGAACTCCGCGCCGTCCATCCGGGGCATGCGCAGGTCCGCGAGGATCACGTGCGGCTCGAACCCCTCCTGCAAGCGCTCCAACGCCGCCTGGCCATCCCCCGCCTCACGTATCTCGGCGCCGCGCTTGGACAGGAAGCGCGCCATCGGACGGCGAATCAGCTCCTCATCATCGACCAGGAGCACCCGAATCCCCGAGAGGCTCTTTGGGGGACCGGTGGCCGGAACGGGCGTCGCCCGCGGAGCGGCAGCCGGCGCCGTCGGGACCGCTTGGCCGGCCGTGGGCAGCCACACGAGAAACCGCGCGCCTGGCTCCGAGCGCTTCACCAGGTCGAGCTCGCCTTCCGCTTCACGCACCAGCTGGCGCGAGATGTACAGACCGAGTCCCGTGCCACGGATGCCCTTGGTGCTCGCGAACGGCCGGAAGAGCCGCTGGGCGATCTCGGGCGCCACCCCGGGGCCGTTGTCAGTCACCGTGACGCAGACGCGGCTTCCCGTGTCATCGAGGAAGCTGTCCACGCTCAGCTGTCGCGGCGGCTTGACGGAGCGCAGGGCGTCGAGCGCGTTGCTGAGCAGATTGACGATGATCTGTTCCAGGCGATTGGCATCGCCCACCACCGTCGGCAGCTCGGGATCGAGGCGGCCGCCGATCGTGATTTCGTCGATCGTGAAGCGGTAGGACACGAGGTCGAGCGCACTCCGAACCACGTCGTTCATGTTCACGGCGGCCGTGCGCTTTTCCCCCGCGCGCACGAACCGCAGCAAGCCGCGTAGCAGCTTCGCGGCACGCTGCGCCTGCCGCAGGATGCTCTGCATCTCGCTGCGCTGCTCCGCCGGCAGGTTGCCGTCCGCCAGCCGCAGCTCGGCGTGGCTGGCAATCGCCATCAGCGGGTTGTTGACCTCGTGCGCGACCCCGCCCAGCAGCTCGCCCGCCGCCGCAAACCGGCCCTGCTCCTCGGCGCGGTCCCGCAGCACGCGTGTCATATGATTGAAGTGGGTGCCGACCGTGCCGAGCTCGTCGTCCCGGGTCACGGGGACCTGAGTGCTCAAGTCTCCCTCCGAAACGCGCCGGATGGCGTGCTCGATCTCGGTGAGCGGCGTCCAGATGCGCCGTCGGACGATGAACAGCGCGACTGGCAACAGCACCGCGCCGACGATCAACACAACGATCGCCGTCGCCGAGCCGAGATTCCCGGTCAGCGCGAGGGTCAACGCCGCGCCGTAGACCATTGCCGCGACGACGACGCCCACAATCAACACACGGAGACTACTAGACGGATTGCGTGACACGGCCTAATCTCCCCGTTCCCAACTCGCACCAAGGTACAATCAATGCGTTCTTTGAGCATCCTCCTGACATTCGGCGGCCTCGGCGTGCTCGCGTGCTCGCATGCCACCGCCCCAGCCCGGCAATCCGCAGCGCCGGCCCCCATGCGCCAGGACACGTCACGGGCCACCAACGGACGTCAGCAGCCGCCCGACCCGACCGCCCCGAAACCCTACAACCAGGTCATCACCGCCGGTGCGACCACCGACTCCGGCGTGTTCATCCTGCATCGCATCAGCGAGAAGCTCTTTTACGAGATCCCGAAAGCGATGTACGGTCGTCAGTTTCTGATGGTGGCGGACCAGCGCGGGACGATCCGCGGCGTACGCTACGCGGGAGAGGAGATCAGCAACCGCATTGTGGTGTGGGAACGGATGGGGAACAAAGTCTTCCTGCGCATCGTGTCGTACGCCATGCGCGCCGATAGCAACCAGCCCGTCGCCCGCGCGGTCCGGCTGTCCAACATCGCACCGATCATCATGAGCTTTGACGTCGCGTCATGGCATACGCCGGACAGTACGGCGGTGATCGAGGTGACGAAGCTCTTCACGACGGACGTGGCGGAGCTGAACCTGCGTCAATCGGGCATGCGGATTCGCCGCTTGGATCCGGCGCGCTCCGTGGTCGATCGCGCGCGGTCGTTTCCGCGCAACGTCGAGGTGAGTGCGTTGCAGACCTTCGAGGTCGATTCGGTGCCGGGCCCCGCGGGCGCGCCGCCCAACCGGTCGCTCAATTCGATCACGATGCTGATGAATTACTCGATGGTGCTGCTGCCCGATCATCCGATGATGGCGCGGCTGTGCGATGACCGCGTCGGGTACTTCAACCTGGCCTTTGAAGATTACGACGAAGATCTCGTGTCTGGCCCGCGACGTTGCTTCATCAAGCGCTTCCGGCTCGAGCCGAAGGATCCGAACGCCGCCGTCTCCGACCCCATCCAGCCAATCGTCTGGTATATCGATCCTGCGACGCCCACCAAATGGGTGCCCTGGCTGATCAAGGGCGTCGAGATGTGGGAGCCGGTGTTCCGCGCGGCCGGATTCAGCAATGCGATCACGGCCAAGGTCGCGCCGGTCGACGATCCCAATTTCGATCTCGACGACGCCCGCAATTCGACGATCCGCTGGCTGCCGTCCACGATCGAGAACGCGTACGGGCCGAGTGTGAGCGATCCGCGCTCGGGCGAGATCATGAACGCCAACATCGGCTTCTACCACAACGTGGCGAGCCTCGTCGAGGCCTGGTATTGGACGCAGGCCGGCGCGGCTGATCCGCGCGCCCGGCAGCTGCCGTTCCCCGATTCGCTGATGGGGCTGATGCTGGCCTACGTCGCAAACCACGAAGTCGGTCACAGTCTCGGCCTGCGCCACAACATGGTCGCCTCGAGCTACTATCCGGTGGACTCGCTGCGCAGCAAGTCGTTCACCTGCCGGATGAAGGGGACGAGCCCGTCAATCATGGACTACGCACGCTACAACTATGTGGCGCAGCCGGGCGACAGCGCGTGCCTGATGCAGGGCATCGGGCCGTACGATTACTTCGCGATCGATTGGGGCTATCGCCGCATTCCCGGGGCAGCAGCACCGGATGCGGAGCGCCGCGTGCTCGACTCGCTGGCGCGGCAGCAGGACGCACAGCCGTGGGACCGCTGGATCGGCGACGGCGAGCCCGTCGATCCGCGCATCATCACCGAGGCGTTGGGCGACGATCCCGTGAAGGCGAGCGGCTACGGCGTCCGCAACATCAAGCGGCTGGTGCCGATGCTGATTCCCGCCACGACCGGCGACCGGCTCGACAACTATGACCGGCTCGACGACATGTACTCGGAGCTGATCGCGCAGTGGGCGCGGGAGATGAATCACGTCGCAGTCGTGGTCGGGGGCGTGTATCAGTTCACGAAGTACGCCAGCCAGACGGGCCGCGTCTACCAGCCGGTGCCGCGCGCCAAGCAGGCGGAGGCGGTGCAGTTCCTCAGCGACAACGTCTTCACCACACCATCCTTCTTCTTCGATCCGGAGATTCTGCGCCGCATCGAGCCCACCGGGTTCGTGGAGCGGGTGCGGGGACGGCAGACCGCGGTGCTGAACCTGCTCTTCCAGGACTCGCGGCTGTCGCGGCTCGCCGAGCAGTCGGCGACGCAACCGGAGTCGTATACGATCGCGGATCTGTTCGGCGATGTGCGGCGGGGCGCGTTCTCCGAATTCGCCGGCGGGGCGGGGCGGGTCGACGAGTATCGGCGCAACCTGCAGCGCGCGTTCGTCGATCAGATGGAGCGGCTCATCAGCACGCCGCTCGTAACGCCGTTTCCACCAGGGTTTACGCCCTTCGCGGGCTTCACGCCGCCGCCGCCGCGCCCCGCCGATGCACGCGCGCAGGCCCGGCTCGAGCTGGTCGACTTGCAGGCGACGCTGCGGGCGGCACTCCCGCGGGCAGCGGATCGCACGACGCGGGCGCACATCGTCGATCTCCAGGCACGGATTAATCAGATCCTGAACCCACGGTAGAGGAATGATCTCGACCTCGACGACCCACATCCGGACGCGCTTCCGCGACCACCGGCTGCTCCAGGTGCTCGTGGGCACGTACGCCCTGGTCTGGGTCATCACCGCCATCGCTCCCCTGGACCGTCACGATTGGTTCCTGGAGAACATCCTCGTCTTCGCCGTCATGGCGTTGTTGATCGGCACGTATCGGGTGTTTCCGTTGTCGGATTTGTCCTACCTGCTCATCACGGCGTTCCTGACGCTGCACGCGATCGGCGCGCACTACACGTATTCCGAAGTCCCGTTCGGGTTCTGGATCCAGCGCACGTTTGGGTTCGCGCGCAATCCGTTCGACCGGATCGTGCATTTCTCGTTCGGTCTGTTGATGGCATATCCGATCCGTGAAGTATTCCTGCGGGTCGCGAACGCGAGAGGGTTCTGGGCGTACTATCTGCCGCTCGACGTGACGCTCGCCTTCAGCGCCGTCTATGAGATCATGGAGATGGTCATTGCCACGATGGTCGCGCCCGGCACGGGTGATGCCTGGCTCGGCACCCAGGGCGATGTGTGGGATCCACAAAAGGATATGGGCCTCGCGGCGCTGGGCGCGTTACTCTGCATGTGCCTGACCGCTCTTGTAAGACGGGCTCGGGCACCTCGACCGGTACTGTTGGCAGGGAGGGAAGCATGACTCGGACGGATCGTCGGATCGTCGGATGGACGGATGGAGTTCGCACGGTTCTGGTGATCGCAGCGCTATCCGCCAATCCGGCCATCCGCCAATCCGCCGCTCAGTCATTCGAGCAACGCCTGCTCGCCGTTCCCGACACCGCCAGCGTGCGCCAGATGTCGCGCGATCTCTCAGCCGTCCCACACATGGCCGGCACTCCGGCACAGGCGGCGACGCGCGACTACGTGCTCGACCGCATGAGGTCGTGGGGGATCGACGCGTGGAGCAAAGAGTACACCATCTATCTGCCCCAGCCGGACACGGTAGCCGCGTGGATTATCTCGGGCCGGCGGGCGACCCCGCTCGCGCTGGCCGAGCCGGGTAAAGGTCCCCAGATCCCGCCGTTCAACGGCTACACCGGGGACGGGGACGCGACGGCGGACGTCGTCTACGTCAACTACGGCCTCATCGAAGACTACAAGACACTCGATTCCCTCGGCGTCAGTGTGACAGGCAAGATCGCGATCGTCCGCTACGGCCGGTCTTTCCGCGGCATCAAGGCGCGCGAGGCGCAGAAGCGCGGCGCGGTGGGGCTCATCGTGTATTCCGATCCGCAGGAGGACGGCTACTTCCGGGGCGATGTGTACCCCAAGGGGCCGATGCGCAACGCGGACGGGATCCAGCGCGGCAGCATGATGAACGGCAACGGCGATCCCACGACGCCGAGCTGGTCGTCCGTCGAAGGGGCGCGCCGCCTTCCCGAAGATTCGCTCGACATCCCCAAGATTCCGATCATCCCGATGAGTTACGGAAACGCGCGCCGCTTCCTCGAGCCGATGGCCGGACCGTCCGTGCCGCAGGGCTGGCAGGGCGGGCTGCCGTTCCATTATCACGTGGGGCCGGGGCCGGCGCGCGCGCGGTTGCACGTGAAGACCGAGCGTGGCGCTCGGGCCTTCCATAAGATCTGGAACACCGTCGGCATGATCCGCGGCAGTCGTTGGCCGGATGAATGGGTTGTGGTCGGCGGCCACCGCGACGCCTGGGGACCGGGCGCGCGCGACAATGTGAGCGGCACTGTGTGTGTGCTCGAGACGGCGCGCGCGTTTGCGACGCTCGCGCGCGACGGCCAGAAGCCCGCGCGCACCGTCGTCTTCGCGACCTGGGACGCCGAGGAGTGGGGGCTCATCGGTTCGACGGAATGGGTCGAGGAGCTCGAGGATACGCTGCGCGCGCACGTCGTCGCCTACATCAATGAAGACGGCACGTTTTCTGGTCCGAGCTTCGGCGGTGGCGGCTCCCCGTCGCTCAAGCCGCTGCTGCGCGCGGCGACGCGCGTCGTGCCCGATCCGGTGGGGCCCGGCACTGTGTACGACGTCTGGCTTAAGGCCCACAACGGCGACACGACTGCCCTCACGATGGGCAATCTGGGCGGAGGATCGGACTTTTCCGGCTTCTATCATCACCTGGGAATTCCGTCGGGCGGCATCGGCTTCGACGGGCCGGACGGCATCTACCACTCGATGTACGACTCCTACGACTGGATGACGCGCTTCGGCGATCCGGCATACAAGGCGCATCGCGCCGGCGCGCAGCTCGTGGCGGTGATCATGGGCCGCCTCGCCAACAGCGAGCTGGTGCCGCTCGACTACGCCGCGTTCGGCGCGGAGATGGACGGCCTGGTCGCGCAGCTCGATTCCGGCATCGCCAAGAAGCACTGGACCCAGTCGGTGAGCACGCAGCCATTGAAGGACGCGCTAGATCGTTTCACCGCGGTAGCTCGTGCCTTTGGAACGGCGCGTGACAACGCCGGAGCAGTGGACTCCGCCCGCGCCCAGGCGGTGAATCAGGCGCTCATGTTGGTCGAGCGCCGTCTGACTCGGCCCGAGGGTCTCGTGAGCCGGCCGTGGTTCAAGAGCCTACAATTCGCGGCGGACATCGACAACGGCTACGCGACGATGGCGTTCCCAACGGTCAATGAGGCCATTCGCTATGCGGACGCCGCCGCGGCCAACAAGGAGCTCACGGATCTCGTGAATCGGGTCGACCAGGCCCGCGCCGCGCTCGTGGAAGCGGCGGCGGCTCTTCGCTAGATTGGAGGTACGATGGAAGCCAGCGATCGTACGCGCATCGCCATCTACTACTCGATCTGGGCCACCATTTGCGCTGCGGTGGCCGGGCTCGTGGTCGCGCTGATCCACACCTGGTTCTTCAGCTACAATCCCGGCCGCTCGGCCGTCATTGAAACGCTCTTCAGCGGCGCCGTCGCTGCGGTAGGAATCGCTGCGGCGCAGGGTGCCGTCGCACTCGCTACGGGCAGCCTGTTGGCCCGGCTCGGACGGACGCTGCAGTACACCCTGCTGCTCGGGCTACTGATCGGCGTGTTCGACTTCGTGATGTACCTCCTGCAGATGGCCGTGCCGCGCACCGAGCTCGGGTGGATCCCCGATCTGGCCATCATCGTCGTGGTGACGGTCGCGATCACCGTAGCCGGGTCGCGCCGGGTGGCCGCCGCCGTGTGACCGACGAGCCGAAGGACCGCATCGAGCAGTTAGAGCGCCGGGTGGCGACGCTCGAAAACATGATGCGCCGCCTGACGTTCGTCGCCAATCCTGCCGAGCAACTCCGCAGCCCCTCCCGTCCCTCGACACCCAGACCGCAACTCACCCCAGTCGTACACGCAGCGATCCCCGACGCCCCCGCCGCTGCACGTGCAGGCGGCGACCTCGAGCAATGGTTCGGACAACGCGGTCTGCTCGCGGTCGGTGTGGCAGCGTTGCTCATCGCGGCGGCGCTCTTTCTCAAGTACGCGTTCGATCGTGGCTGGATCTCGCCGTTGTTGCGCGCGATCGGCGCGGTCGTCGCGGGGATCGCCGTCGCGGCCTGGGGGCACTACCGGATCGTGCGGGGAGGGGGAGGGGGCATGCGCCGGTTCGGCGCCGCCATGATCGGGGCGGGCGGCGGCCTCGTGTATCTCGGTCTGTGGGCGGCCGCGGGACCGTACGCGCTCATGGAGCGCCGCGTCGGCATCGTGCTGTTGGCTGTGACGACCGTCGCGGTCACAATGCTCGCGCTGCATCACGAGATCGAGGGCCTCGCCATTTGGGCGCTGTGCGGAGCGTATCTCGCGCCGCTGATCCTCGCGACCGCCCCCAATCCCCAAGGGTTCCTCGCCTATCTCGAGGTGATCGGACTCGGCACCGCCATCACCGCGTACGCGATGAACTGGCGGGTGACGTTCAATCTCGCCCTGTTCGGATATCTGACCCTTGCGGGCGCCGGGGCCGCACCGGCGATCGCCGCACCCCTCGGCGCCTGGATGGTCGCGGCGGGGGCGCTCCTCGCGCTGCACGTGACGATGCAGCGTTCGTGGCCCGAGGTTCGACTGGGCGTGCTGCTGTGGTCGTGGGTGATTCTGGGAATTGGTCTGGGCGATGGCGTGGGCTCGGAGAGCGCGCGTTGGCTTGCGCTGGGGGCCGCGGCCGCGATCACGGGCGTGCTGTGGTGGCAGCAGTTCCGGCGCGACCCGTTCAGTGCGGAGACGGAGCGCACGCTCGGACTGACGGGAGCGAGCGTCGAGCGATTCCTGTTCGTCACGAACGGGATGGCGTTCATGCTGCTCGCCAACGCGGCCGACCTGCGCTTCATCGACGGGTCATTTGAGATCGTCCCGGCGACGCTCGCCGCGGTCTATCTGCCGGCCGGCTGGTTCCGCCGCAGCGCGTCTCACCTGATTGCCGGGTTCCTGCTCGTCGCCTTGGCCGTCGCGTTCGCGTGGCCGGCGTCGAGCGTTGCGATCGGGTGGACCGTGCTCGCCCTGGCGGCGCTCGCCGCCGAGCGCGAAGGCGGCCGGCCCGGAGGACGCTACGCAGCGGTCACGCTCGCGACGGCGGCATGGGTGTGCCTCTTCTCGGTGGCGCTCTTTTATCGCGGGTTCCTGGCGAGCAAGTCATCGCTTCTCGTCGACTCCTGGGCGCTGGCACTCTATGCCTTCGTCGCTGGTACCGCGGTCGCCGCCTACTGGTGGGGGACGGAAGGACGATCGGTCCGCGCGATGTGGGGCCTCTGCGGTTCCGCCGTCTTCGCGGGCGGATCGATTCAGTTTCAGAGCAACTTCGAACGTCTGGCCCCGCTCGCGGGCGATCTCACGCTGAGCGTGTGGTGGCTGCTGTTTGCCGGTGGGCTCGTGTTCCTCGGGTTTCGCCTGAATCACAAGCTCATCCGCTCGATCGGGCTGGCGGTGGCGGCATTCGCCGGGCTCAAGATTGTGCTCTACGACTTGTCGAATTTGGAGGCGCTGTATAGGGTAGGATCCTTCTTTGCGCTGGCGATGATCGCGCTTGCCGTGGCATATGCCTACAATCAAAAGGCGAGAGTGGCTCAGAATCCCTAGAGTCTGGGCAGTGTGATGCCTCGTTGAGCCTGATACTTTCCCTTTTTGTCCTTGTACGACACTTCACACTCATCGCCTTCGTCAGCGGTAAAGAAGAGGACCTGCGCAATCCCTTCGTTTGCGTAGATCTTCGCGGGCAAGGGTGTCGTGTTACTGATTTCTAATGTCACAAACCCTTCCCACTCCGGCTCAAATGGCGTCACATTCACGATAATTCCACACCGCGCGTACGTGCTCTTGCCGACGCAAATCGTGAGACAGTTACGCGGGATGCGGAAATACTCAATGGAGCTGGCGAGGGCAAAGGAATTCGGCGGCACGATGCAGACGTCGCCCGCGAACTCGACGAACGATTTCGGATCGAATCGCTTCGGATCGACGACCGCCGACAACGCGTTCGTGAAAATCTTGAACTCCGGCGCGACCCGCATGTCGTAGCCGTAGGATGAAACGCCGTAGGAGATGACGCCCTCGCGCACCTGCCGGTCCGCGAACGGCTCGATCATCCCGTGCTGCTTGGACATTTTCGTAATCCAGCGATCAGATTTGATTGACATGCGGCGGCAATGTAACGACGTCAGCTTGACTTATGCAGAGCCTTAGTGAATTTTTTCACGAGCGTCATGCAGCCCTATATCCCGTTCCTCATGCTGCTCGGTCTCGCCATCGTCGCGGCGACGACGTTGATCGTGGGATCGCATTTCCTCGGGCCGCGGCGCCCGACCGACATCAAGGAACGGCCCTACGAGAGCGGCATGCCGCCCCTCGGCAGCGCTCACGAGCGCTTCTCCGTCAAGTTCTACCTCGTCGCAGTGCTCTTCATTCTCTTCGACATCGAAACCGTATTTCTGATCCCGTGGGCCGTCATCTTCATGGGGACTGGCACCGCGACCACCGGCTTTCTCCTCGTCGAGATGCTCGTCTTCATGCTGGTCCTGTTCGTGGGATACGTTTACGTATGGAAGCGGGGCGCGTTCCAATGGGATTGACCATATGAAGCATGTCGCCACAACCAAAGCAGTCAGCGGCCAAAGCCCCAATTACCTGGTGGCCAAGTTCCAGGACCTCGTGAACTGGGCCGTGAATTCCTCGCGCGCCAATTCGCTGTGGCCAATGCCGTTCGGCACCGCCTGCTGCGCCATCGAGTTCATGGCCACCGCCGCGAGCCGATTCGACTTCGCGCGCTTCGGCATGGAGCGCCAGGCGTTCTCCCCGCGCCAGGCGGACGTGCTGATCTGCGCCGGCCGGCTGCCGTTCAAGCTCGCGCCCGTGATCCGGCGCATCTACGACCAGATGCCGCAGCCCAAGTGGGTGATTTCGATGGGCGCGTGCGCATCGACCGGCGGCGTGTTCGACAATTACGCGATGGTGCAGGGCATCGATACCATCGTCCCCGTGGACGTATACGTCCCCGGCTGCCCGCCGCGGCCGGAAGGACTGCTGTACGGGATCCTGCTGCTCCACAAGAAGATCAAGGGCGAATCGCTGTTCGATGCCGTCAAGCGGCGCGAAGAACAGCCGCTCGACGACAAAGGACTGCGGCTGGCGCCCGAGACCATCGACGAGATCTCCGAGCCGTTCGGCAACTCCGTCCACCAATTTCGTTCGTCGTGAGTAGCGCTTCTCCGGTTCCAGGGGCCGTGCGCACGGAAGTCGCGCGCGATGGCGAGACGATTGTGTTCGTCGCGCGGGAGCGCCTGCTCGAGGCGATGACGTGGCTCAAGGAAACGCCGGGCCAGGAATTCGATTATCTGGTGGACGTGACAGCCGTCGAATTCCGCGATCGCGAGCGCCCGCTCGAAGTCGTGTACTTCCTCCGTTCCCTGACGCGGCGCGCCGATATTCGGATCAAGGTCGAGCTGAACGCCGCGGACGAGCTGGCCGTGGATTCGGTCTTTCACCTGTGGCACGGCGCCGATTGGTTGGAGCGGGAAGTCTTCGACATGTTCGGAATCACGTTCCGCGGTCACCCCGATCTGCGCCGCATCCTGATGTGGGAGACTTACGCCGAGGGCTACCCGCTGCGGAAGAGTTTCCCGCTGCGCGGCCGCTTCTCACGAGCCGAGCAGGTGCGCCAGGCGCTCAACGTCAATCCGGAAGCGAATTACTCGCTGGAAGAGCTGTCGATCGCGGAGGCCGCCGGCGATCTCCCCGACGACATGCGGGACCGGCTGCGGCGCGGTGAGCGCGGCATCATTCCGGAGCCCCCACAGTGAGCAAGCGCACCCTCGAGCTCGAGCTCGCCACCCCGGGCGTAGACGCCCAGGGCCGCGCGACGCGCGTCCCGCTCACCGCCGAGGGAGAGCCGGGTCTCGCCGAACAGCACATGCTCGTCAACATCGGCCCGCAACATCCCGCCACGCACGGCGTGCTGCGGCTGGTGGTCGAGCTCGATGGCGAGACCGTCGTGCGCTGCATCCCGCACCTCGGCTACCTGCACTCCGGCTTCGAGAAGCTCGGCGAGTACCGGCACTACAACCAGATCATCCCGCTCACCGACCGGACCGACTATTTGTCGCCGATGGCGAACAACGTCGGCTTCGCTATGGCCGCCGAGAAGTTGATGGGGATCGAGATCACGCCGCGCTGCACGGTGTTGCGCGTGATCGCCTGCGAGATGAGCCGCATCATTTCGCATATGGTATGGCTGGGCACGACGTCGATCGACCTCGGCGCGTTCACGCCGTTCCTGTGGGCCTTCCAGGAGCGCGAGCGGATCTACGATCTCCAGGAGATGTGGACCGGCGCCCGGCTGACGACGAGCCTCACCCGCGTCGGCGGGCTGATGGCCGACATTCCGGACGGGTTCGTCGAGAAACTACGTCACTTCACGCAAACCTTCCCGAAGACGCTGGGCGAAATCGATCGGGTGCTCACGCGCAACGCCGTGTGGGCGGGCCGCACGCAGGGCGTCGGCGCGCTCACCGCGGCCGAGGCGATCAATCATTCGCTCTCCGGCCCGATGCTGCGCGCCAGCGGCGTAGCATACGACGTCCGCAAGGACAAGCCATATCTGGGCTACGAGACCTACGACTTCGATATCGTGGTGGGCGAACACGGCGACGTGTTCGACCGCTATCTCGTGCGCCTCGAGGAGTGTCACCAGTCGAACCGGATTCTCCAGCAGGCGCTCGACCGGCTGCCGGACGGCCCGATCAACGTGGACGACCCCAGAGTCATTCTCCCCTCCAAAACGCGCGCCATGAGCGACATGGAAGCCATGATCTTCCACTTCAAGCAGGTCATGGAAGGCGTGAAAGCGCCGGTGGGCGAGGCGTACGTCGGCATCGAGAATCCCAAGGGCGAGCTCGGCACCTACCTCGTGTCCGACGGGACGGCAAAGCCGGTGCGCTGGCGCATCCGGCCGCCCTCCTTCATCAATCTGTCCGCATTGCCCCGGATGGCCCAAGGCCATCTGCTGTCCGACCTGATCGCGATCAACGCGTCCGTGGACATCGTAATGGGTGAGGTCGATCGATGACGGTGCAGGAGGACTACCAGCCGGTCTTCACCGGGAAAGTGCTGGAAGAGCTGCAGACGGTGCTCCAGCGCTATCCCAACAAGCAGGCCGCGCTGCTGCCCGCGCTGTGGCTCGCGCAGCGCGAGCACGGCTGGATCTCCGATCGCATCATGGCCGAGGTGGCGGAGGTGCTGGGCCTGACGCCGGCGTACGTGAAGGGCGTCGTGACCTTCTATACGATGTATCACCAGCATCCCGTCGGGAAAAACTTCGTGCAGGTGTGCACGACGTCGCCCTGCAACATCTGCGGCGCCGAGGAGGTGCTGAAGGCGCTGTTGGAGCACAGTGGTGCGGGCGACGCGGGAGCGACGAGTCCCGATGGCAAGTGGACCATCGTCGAGGTCGAGTGTCTCGGCGCTTGCGGCTTTGCCACGCCGATCCTGATCAACGACGACTTCATTGAAAGCGTCACACCGGACAAGGTCGCCGAGCTCGTGAGGAAGTATCGCTGATGGGATACCCTCATAAGCCTCACGCGAAAGAAACGGTCGTGCTGTCGCAGTATTTCGGCGACGCCGACGCGCGAACCATCAAGGGCTGGATCAAGCGTGGCGGCTATGAAGCGCTGGCCCAGGCTCTCAAGATGGATCCCGTCGCCGTAACCGATATCGTCAAGGAATCGGGACTGCGGGGGCGGGGCGGGGCCGGGTTCCCGACCGGTCTGAAGTGGTCGTTCATGCCCAAGGAGAAAAAGCGTCCTCACTATCTGTGTGTAAATGCAGATGAGTCAGAACCCGGGACGTTCAAGGACCGGGAGATCATGCGGTGGACGCCGCACGCGCTCCTCGAGGGCACCGCGATCGCGGCGCACGCGATCCGCGCCGAGGTCGCCTACATCTACATTCGCGGCGAGTTCACCGAGCCGTGGACGATCATGGAGCGAGCGCTCGCCGAGGCGAATGCGGCGGACGTGTTCGGTAACATCAAGATCCATCTGCATCGCGGCGCGGGGGCCTACATCTGTGGCGAAGAGACCGCCCTGATGAATTCGATCGAGGGCAAGCGCGGCAACCCGCGGATCAAGCCGCCGTTCCCGGCGGCCGCCGGGTTGTTCGGGCTGCCGACGACGATCAACAACGTCGAGACGCTCGCCGCCGTGCCGCACATCATCAAGCGCGGCGCCGCCTGGTACAAGGGGCTGTGCCTGTCGAATCCCAAGAGCACCGGCACGAAGCTCTTCTCCGTGTGCGGGCACGTGCAGCGACCGGGCAACTACGAAGTCACGATGGGATTTCCGCTGAAGGACCTGCTCTATGACATGTGCGGCGGCCCGCCCGCGGGCCGCACGCTCAAGGCGTGCATCCCCGGCGGCTCGTCGGTCCCGATTCTGACGCGGGAAGAAACCGAAGCGACGCTCCTCGACTACGAAGGCGTCGTGGCCCAGGGCTCGATGCTCGGCTCGGGCGGCGTAATCGTGTTCGACGACTCGGCCGACATGGTCTATCAAATCATGCGCCTCGCCCGTTTCTATGCGCATGAGTCGTGCGCGCAGTGCACGCAGTGCCGCGAGGGCACCGCGTGGACCACCAGGATCATGGAGCGGATCCTGGCCGGGCAGGGCAAGACCAAAGACCTCGACTTACTCCTCGATCTCTCCGAGAACATGACGGGCAAGACCATTTGCGTGCTGTCGGATTCGTGCGCCGCTCCCATCGTGAGCGGGATCAAGAAATTCCGCGTCGAATTCGAGGCATACCTTGCGGGCAAGCGTCCGGTACCGGTGATGGTGGGCTGATGGCTGATGGCTTGATAAACCTGACGATCGACGGCGCTCCCGTGAGCGTTCCCCCCGGCACGCTCGTCATCGAAGCGGCGAAGCAGGCGGGCGTCCTGGTGCCGCACTACTGCTATCACCCGGGGTTGCCCGTCGCCGGCGTCTGCCGGATGTGTCTGGTCGAGATCGAAAAAGCGCCCAAGCTCCAGATCGCGTGCGCGACGACCGTCACCGAGGGGATGGTCGTCAAGACTCAAGCCCCGGCGGCGAAGGACGCGCGCCAGAGCGTGCTCGAATTCCTGCTCATCAATCATCCGCTCGATTGCCCGATTTGCGATCAAGCCGGCGAGTGCGAGCTCCAGGATTTCGTCTTCCAGGAAGGCCAGCCGGGCACGCGCTACGGGGAGTTTGCCAAGCGGTTCAATCCCGTCGAGGACTTCGGTCCCGACGTCCTGTACGTCCCCAATCGCTGCATCCTGTGCACGCGCTGCGTCCGCTTCATGGAGGACGTGGCGCAAGAGCCAGTGCTCAACGTGTCCGAGCGCGGCGACCGCGCCTTCATCGGCATTCATCCTGAGGCCCGGCTCGACCATCCCTGGGCCGGCAACGTCGTCGATCTCTGTCCCGTCGGCTCGCTGCTCTCCAAGGATTTCCTACACAAGGCCCGCGCCTGGGAGCTCGACAAGACGGCATCGATCTGCACCGGCTGCTCACAAGGGTGCAACATCACGCTCGACACGCGCGACGAAGTCGTCGTCCGCGTGCGCCCACGGCCGAACCTCGACATCAACCGCTATTTCATCTGCGACCACGGCCGCATGCACTATCGCTGGATGAACCGCGGCGACCGCATCGAAGCGCCGCTCGTCAAGAAGGACGGCGGGCTGCACGCGACCGACTGGGACGAAGCCTTCGCACGCGTCCTGGCGATTCTGCGCGGGGCGTCGGGCAAGGCGGTGGCATTGGTATCGCCGGGCGCCTCGAGTGAAGCGCTGGCGGCGGCCAAGCGGCTCCTGTCCGGCTTCAGCTGGACGGGGGCGTTCCAGGTGGTGATGGGCGAGGAAGCGCCGCTCGCCGGGATTCCGAATCTCGCCCTCCGGGCCGAGCGCGCGCCCAATGCGAAGGGCGCCGAGCTGCTCGGATACACGCGCGACTACGCGCAGGCGCTCGCCACCGCGAAGTCGGCAGCCGTCGTCCTCGTGCTCGATGAGCCCGACTGCGCCGTCGAAACGGACGGCGCGCTGATCTATGTCGGCAGCGTACTCGGCGAGGATGCGGCGTGCCGACGTGCCGACGTGATCTTGCCGATCGCCAACGTGGCGGAGGAGGAAGGCACGTTCGTGAACCGCGACGGGCGCGAGCAGCGCTACTTCCAGGCCAAGCCCGCGCCGGGGATGGCGCAGCCGGCGGCCTGGGTGCTCGCACAGCTGGCTCAGACGATGGGCCTCGCGGCAGTGCCATGACCTTCCCCTTGGTCGCATCGGCCATCAAGGTGTTCGTGGTCTTCAACCTGATCATGGTTGGGGTCGCGCTGCTCACCCTCCTCGAGCGGCGGGTGTGCGCCTGGATGCAGGATCGCCTCGGCCCGAACCGCGTGGGTCCGCAGGGGCTCTTCCAACCGGCTGCCGATGGGCTGAAGAACTTCCTGAAGGAAGAGACGTCGCCGGCGATGGCCGACAAGGCGCTCTTCACGCTGGCGCCCATCGTATCGTTCGTCCCGGCGTTGCTCACCTTCGGCGTGATTCCGTTCGCGGCGCCGCTGCCGACCAAGTGGGGCCTCGTGCCGATGGTCGTCGCGGATCTGCCCGTGGGCTTCCTCTACATCCTCGCGATCAGCTCGCTGGGCGTGTACGGCATCGTGCTGGCGGGATGGGCGTCCAACAACAAGTACGCGCTCTTGGGCGGGCTGCGCGCGTCGGCCCAAATGATCTCGTACGAGATCGCGCTGGGGATGAGCACCGTGGCCGTCATCCTGCTCGCGGGCAACGTGACGCTGTCGCAGGTGATCGCGCAGCAGCAGCTGGCGCATGCCTGGTTCATCATCCCGCTGACGGTCGCGTTCGTCATTTTCTTCATCAGCGCCCTCGCCGAAACGAACCGGCTGCCGTTCGATCTGCCCGAGGCCGAGGGCGAGCTGATCGCCGGTTATCACACCGAGTACAGCGCGATGAAGTTCTCGATGTTCTACATCGCCGAGTACTCGAACATGGTGACGGCGTCCGCGCTGATGGCCACCCTGTTCTTTGGAGGGTGGGACATTCCCTTCACGACGTGGGACTCGACGGGCGATCCGAGCGTCTGGAAAACGCTGGCGACGCTCGTCGCCTTCGGTTTCAAGACGTTCGTGTTCCTCTTTACCTACATCTGGGTGCGCTGGACGCTGCCGCGTTTCCGCTATGACCAGCTCATGGCGCTCGGCTGGAAAGTGCTGCTGCCGCTCTCGCTGGTCTACATCACGCTGGTGGCGGTGGCGATCTGGTTCGTCCGGATCCGGCTCGGCTGGGAGTACGGCGCCGGTATGGCCTGGGTCCTGGGAGGACTGAATCTCGTGCTGTTGCTCGCCCTGGTCTATTGGCTCGACCGCGGCCGCATCGTGTCCGGCTCGGTTCAGGAGGAGGCAGCCTGATGGCGATCGGCGTGAAGGTCATGAAGCGGCCGACGCAGCAAACGTCCTACCTGCGGGCCACGCTGAAAGGGATGGCGCTGACGTTCAGCCACCTCCTGCGCCCCAAGGTCACGATGCAGTATCCCGAGGAGAAGTCGTCCAAGGACTGGACGCTGTCCTCCCGCTGGCGCGGCACGCACCGGATGCTCACCGACGAACAGGGCAGGGCCAAATGCGTGGCGTGCGGGCTCTGCCCCCAAATCTGCCCCGCCAACTGCATCAAGCTCGTGCCGGGCGAAGATGAAGACGGCCACCGCTATCCGCTGATCTACGAGATCGACGAGTTCCGCTGCATCTTTTGCGGCTATTGCCAGGAAGTATGTCCCGAGGAAGCGATCCACGTGGGCGTGCACTACGAGAACTCCGAATACTCCCGCGACCGCTTCGTCTACGACCTCGAGCGGCTGACGGCACAGACGCACCCGGTTTCGACTCTCTGGGATCCTTCGGATCCCAAAGGCGAGTAGTGATCCTCAAGTTTTTTTGGATCTTCGGGTTCATTGCCATGGGGAGCGCGCTGCTGTGCATCACGCGCAAGAACCCCGTGTCGAGCGCCCTGTGGCTCGTCGTGACGCTGTTCGCGCTGGCCGCAATGTTCGTGCTGCTCGACGCGCAGTTCATCGCCGTGCTTCAGGTGTTGGTCTACGCCGGCGCGATCATGGTGCTGTTCCTGTTCGTCATCATGTTGCTGAACCTGGGCCGCCCTGGACCGACCGACATCAGGGGGCCGCTCGGACTCCTGACCGCGACGGTCCTGGCAGGCGCACTGGCGCTGCAACTGCGCGTGCTCAGCGAGTCGCCGCTCCCCTCGTCGATCCAGCTGCCCCCCGGAGCGATCACCGCGCTGCAGCAGCAGCAGGGCATCGTCGGTGCCGTGGCCACTCCGTTGTTCGGCACCTACCTCATCCCCTTCGAGATCGCGAGCGTCCTGCTCCTCGCCGCGATCGTGGGCGCCGTCGTGCTCGCGAAGCGAAAGCTCTAGCATGCTCCTCAGCCCCGCGCTCTTCATCTCCGCCGTGTTGTTCACGCTGGGCGTCGCGGGGGTGCTGTTCCGGCGCAACGTGATCGTGATCTTCATGTGCGTCGAGCTCATGCTCAACGCCGTGAACCTGACCTTCGTGGCGCTGGCGCAGACCCTGGGCATGGGTGGGCAGGTCTTCGTCTTCTTCGTGATGGCGGTGGCGGCGGCTGAAGCGGCGGTCGGCCTCGCCATTATTCTCGCGGTCTATCGCCACAGGCAGTCGGTGAGCCTGCAGAACATGAATCTCCTCAAGGACGGATGACCGGCACCGCCGTCGACCTGATCTGGCTCGCGCCCGCCCTCGCGCTGCTCGGCTTTGTGCTGAACGGAACGCTGGCACTGACGCGTCCCAATGCGAAGACGCTCGTGTCGGTCATTGGCGCCGGGGTGTTGCTGGCGGCGTTCGCCGTGTCCATCGCGATCTTCAGCGCCTTCGCGGGGCTCCATGCGGACGAGCCGTTCGTGTTCCGGTATTGGTCGTGGATTCCCGTGGGGACACTGCAGATCGACTTCGCGTTCCAGGTCGATCAGCTCTCGCTGGTCATGCTGCTCGTCGTCACCGGCGTTGGCTCGCTGATCCACCTGTTCAGCATCGGATACATGAAGGAGGATCCGGGCTACGCGCGCTACTTCGCGTATCTCAACCTCTTCGTCTTCTTCATGCTGGTGCTGGTGCTGGGGGCGAGCTTCCCGGTGATGTTCGTGGGGTGGGAAGGCGTCGGCCTCTGCAGTTATCTGCTGATCGGCTTCTGGTTCACCGAAGAACAGAACGCGAACGCGGGCCGCAAGGCGTTCATCATGAACCGCATCGGCGACTTCGGGTTCATGGTCGCGATGTTCATGCTCTTCTGGTCGACCGGCTCGCTCGATTTCGGCACCGTGTTCACCCACGCGCCGAACGCGCTGGCGGCGGGCGGGCGCACCATCACGGTGATCACGCTCTTCCTGTTCCTGGGTTGTACCGGCAAGTCGGCGCAGATCCCCCTGTACACCTGGTTGCCCGATGCGATGGCGGGACCGACGCCCGTCTCCGCACTTATCCACGCGGCCACGATGGTGACGGCCGGCGTGTATCTCGTGGCGCGCTGCAATCTGCTGTTCGCCATGGCGCCGGTGTCGAGCGCGGTGGTCGCCGGTGTGGGCGCGCTGACGGCCCTGTTCGCCGCGACGATCGCGCTCAAGCAATGGGACATCAAGAAGGTCCTGGCGTATTCCACGATCTCCCAGCTCGGGTACATGTTCCTGGGAGTCGGGACCGGGGCGATCAGCGCCGGCATGTTCCACCTCATCACCCACGCGTTCTTCAAGGCGCTGCTCTTCCTCGGCTCGGGCAGCGTGATCTACGCGTTACATCGCGCCTATCACCACACGCATTCCCACGAAGACGCGCAGGACATGCGCAACATGGGCGGGCTCGCGCGCTACATGCCGTGGACCACGGCCTCGATGTGGATCGCGACGCTCGCGATCGCCGGCGTGCCGCCGCTCTCTGGCTTCTTCTCAAAGGACGAGATCCTCACCGCAGCGCACGCGCGCGGGCATGCGGACCCGATCTGGCTCGTGTTTTGGGGGTTGGCCCTCGGCGCCGCGTTGCTCACGGCGTTCTACATGACGCGGCTGATGCTGTACACCTTCCACGGTCCGAACCGCACCGGCGAGAAGGAGCAGGCGCATCTGCACGAGGCGCCGTGGATCATGACCGGCCCGCTGCTCGTGCTGGGTGTCCTGTCCGCCGCGGGCGGACTCATCAACATCCCGGAGCTCTATCACGGCAACGCGTGGCTCCATCACTGGCTGGAGCCGATCACACAGGCGAGCGCACCACTGCTTCCGGCCGTGCACTTGGCGCCCGCAACCGAGTGGTTGCTGGTTGGCGTCGCGGTCACCGTCGCGCTGATCGGCATCGTGGGTGCGTGGCGGCTCCTCAAACCCGAGGCCCTAGTCCCGGCCCGCCAGGCCCCAGAAGAGCGCGGGTTTGCGCGCGTCCTCAAGAACAAGTGGTACGTGGACGAGATCTATGACGCGTTGATCGTCCGTCCGCTGGTGTGGCTGTCGCGGGAAGTCCTCTGGAAGCAGGTCGATCAGCGCATCATCGACGGCGCGGCGGTGAATGGCGCAGCCCGCGGCGCCCGGGCACTGGGCTGGGCGAATCGCTGGCTGCAGTCGGGCCAGGTCGGGATCTACGTCGCCGTGTTCGTCGTCGGCGTGTTGCTGATCCTGTGGCGGGCGACGAGCTGATGTACGCACGCTGGGTGCTCACCGCGCTGCTCGCGTGGCCGCTGCTCGCCGGCCTCATCGTCTTGGCTCTTCCCGCCCGGCTCGCGAAGTACGTCGCGCTGGCGGCGAGTCTCGTGGAGTTCGTGATCTCGGCACCGCTCTGGTGGACGTTCGTCCCGAGCGGCGGGATGCAGTTCCTCGTCGATCGCGCCTGGATACCGGCGTGGGGCATTCACTTCACGGTCGGTGTGGATGGGATCTCGCTGTTCCTCGTGCTGCTGACGACGTTCCTGATGCCACTCTCGATTCTCGGCAGCTGGACCTATATCACCAAACGCGAGGCCGGCTTCTACGCGCTCCTGCTCGTGCTCACGACGGGCATGATCGGCGTCTTCGTCGCGCTCGATCTCTTCCTCTTCTATGTGATGTGGGAAGTGATGCTCATCCCCATGTATTTCATCATCGGGGTGTGGGGCGGGGACAACCGGCTGTACGCGGCGATCAAGTTCTTCATCTATACGTTCCTGGGCTCGCTGCTCATGCTGGTCGCGATCATCGTGTTGTATCTGCACGCGGGGCGCGCGACCGGGGTCTACTCGTTCGGCTACGCGCACCTCCTGAGCAACGCGAAGGATCTCGGACCCGTGGCCTGGTGGCTGTTCGGCGCCTTCTTCCTGGCGTTCGCGATCAAGGTGCCGATGTTCCCGCTGCACACCTGGCTGCCCGACGCGCACGTCGAGGCTCCCACGGCAGGATCGGTGATCCTGGCGGGCATCCTGCTCAAAATGGGAACGTACGGCTTCCTGCGGTTCGCGCTGCCATTCTTCCCGGCGGTCGCGCTCAATCAGAACGTGCAGCTCGTGATCGTCGTCCTGTCGCTGATCGGGATCATCTACGGCGGCCTGGTGGCGATGGTGCAGCCCGATTTCAAGAAGCTCGTCGCCTATTCATCCGTCGCCCACCTCGGGTTCGTGACGCTCGGCATTTGGGCGCTGACGCTGCAAAGCGTGCAGGGCGCGCTGTTGATCATGATCAATCACGGAATCTCGACCGGCGCCTTGTTCTTCCTGGTCGGCATGCTGTACGAACGACGGCACAGCCGGCTGATCGAGGCATTCGGCGGCATCGCGCGGGTGGTGCCGCTGTTCGCCGCGATCCTCACGATCGTGTCGCTGTCGTCCATCGCGCTTCCGGGCACCAACGGGTTCGT